>Ga0307516_10000384_pt1 | contig 57633 bp, 45 predicted proteins | sample 19_EM_MG_FD_203310 | JGI IMG/M metagenome (GOLD analysis project Ga0307516, IMG submission 203310) | Populus trichocarpa ectomycorrhiza microbial communities from riparian zone in the Pacific Northwest, United States - 19_EM | ecosystem: Host-associated > Plants > Roots > Unclassified | place...
ATGCGTTGATCCTGGGTCACCGCAACAGCGAATGGACCGGTCATGGCCCGATCCTCGAACAGGATATCGCCCTCTCGAACATCGCCCTGGACCTGATCGGCCAGGCCAGGAACTTCTACCAGTACGCCGCTGCGCTAAAGGCCGACGACACTACGGAAGACAGCCTTGCTTACCTGAGAGATGGCTGGGACTTCCGAAATTGCCTGTTGGTGGAACAGGGCAATGGCGATTGGGCAAAGACGATCCTGCGGCAGTTCTTTTTCAGCGCCCACCAATATTTTTTATACGAACGCCTGCAAGCCGGCAGCGACAAGACCCTGGCCGCCATTAGCGAAAAAGCATTCAAGGAAGTCAGTTACCATCTCCGCTGGAGCAGCGAATGGGTGATCCGGTTGGGTGACGGCACTGCCGAAAGTCATAGCCGCATGGAGAAAGCATTGGATGATCTTTGGAAATTCACCGGCGAATTATTCCTCCCTTCTTCCTATGAACGACAACTGGCGGCAGCAGGCATTGGCGTCGACCTGTCCCTGCTCCGGCCGCTCTGGGAAGAAAAGGTCAACGAGATCTTTGCCGAAGCCACCCTTACCCGTCCCCTGGGAGAAAATGGAAAAGAACCCTGGATGCAATCGGGCGGAAAAGAAGGCCGACACACCGAGCACCTGGGTTATATCCTCGCGGAAATGCAATTCCTTCAAAGAGCGTATCCGGGATGTGAGTGGTGAAGTAGGGATTGCTGATTTTGAGATTGGGGGATTTTGGGATTGAGGGAAGGGTGAGAGAAGAAGAGAGAGAGGGAGGAGTGAGTGCGGATTAGTGATTTTGAGATTTTCATATTGATAAGTGAAAAAAACTATGGGTGAACCATCCATCATAGATAGTGCAACCGAAGAGATCCGGTCCATCCTGGAAACCGTCAATGATCCGGAAGTGCCGGTATTGTCCGTCCTGGACCTGGGTATCGTACGGGAGATCCGGGTGGGTCCGGGAGATATCGGAGAGGTGGAGATCGTCATCACGCCTACCTATAGCGGCTGTCCTGCCATGGACATGATCCGGACGAATATCCGGATGGCCTTATGGGAAAAGGGCTACCAGGACATCCGCATCACGACCGTCCTTTCGCCTGCCTGGACTACGGACTGGATGACCGAAAAAGGAAAGGAGAAGTTAAAGGCTTATGGCATCGCGCCCCCCAACCCCACTCAGCAGGTATGTCATACCCGCTTATTCTATCGCGAAGAGGCGATCCAATGCCCTCAATGTAATTCGTACCATACGCAACTGGTCAGTGAATTCGGAAGCACCGCCTGTAAGGCACTCTACCGGTGTGAGGACTGTAAGGAGCCTTTTGATTATTTTAAATGTCATTAATCAACCCGACGACTATGTCTTCCATCTTATTTACCATTGAAGAGAATATCGCCTTTATCACGCTCAACCGCCCCGATAAGCTCAATGCATTCAACCGGGAAATGGCGCTGCTGCTGCAAAGCACGCTGGACGAATGCGCCAGCCTTCATGAAGTGCGGGCTATTTATCTGACGGGCGCCGGCAAAGGCTTCTCCGCCGGGCAGGACCTCGCCGAAGTCATCGATCCTGCAGGACCCGGCATGAAAAATATTTTGAGCCAATATTACAATCCCATCATTACCAGGATCCGGAACATGCCCAAGCCCGTCCTGGCCGCCGTCAATGGAGTGGCCGCAGGCGCGGGGGCCAATATTGCCCTCTGCTGCGATATCGTCGTCGCCGCACAAGGGGCTTCCTTCATTCAGGCTTTTTCGAAGATCGGTCTCATCCCCGATAGCGGTGGCACCTGGCATCTCCCGCGGCTTATCGGCTGGCAAAAAGCTTCGGCCATCTCCATGCTGGGAGATAAGATCAGCGCCGCCGATGCCGAAAGGATGGGAATGATCTACAAGGTCTTCACCGCAGAAGAGTTTCCGGCCGCCTCCAGGGCCCTGGCCGGCACCCTGGCTAAACTCCCCACCCGCGCCCTGGCCCTGACCAAACACGCCCTCAACTACTCCGCCGATAATTCTCTGGAAGCGCAATTATTACTGGAAGATGAATTGCAGCAAAAAGCCGCCGCCACCGAAGACTACCGGGAAGGAGTAAATGCTTTTATGGAGAAAAGACCTCCGGAGTTCAAAGGGAAATAAAGCGTAAAAAAACATGATCTATCGATTCAAAGGGCATACGCCGGTGGTGGACCCATCTTCTTTTGTCCATCCCCAGGCGGCCGTCACCGGGAATGTGTTCATTGGCAGGAACGTATATATCGGGCCGGGAGCGGCGATCCGCGGCGATTGGGGCCGTATCGTCATCGAGGACGGCTGTAATGTACAGGAGAACTGCACCATCCATATGTTCCCCGGGGTCACCGTAACGCTGAAGGAAGGGGCTCATATCGGGCATGGAGCCATTATCCATGGAGCCACCGTCGGAAAGAACTGCCTGGTAGGCATGAACAGCGTTCTGATGGACAACGCGGAGATCGGCGACGAGTCGATCATTGGCGCCCTGACCTTTATCAAGGCAGGGGAAAAGATCCCTCCCCGGAGCGTGGCAGCAGGCAATCCCGCCAAAATAATAAAGGCCGTCAGCGATGAGATGCTCCAATGGAAGACAGAAGGAACCGCCTTATACCAGGCGCTTCCGGGAGAAATGCAGGCAGGTTGGGAGCCCTGCGAACCCCTGAGGGAGGCCCCCGGATCCCCTTCCGGAGAGCCCGGCGCGGCTGGTTATAAGCCCTGGAAAGAGCGGGAATGAGGGCGGGAATCCGTACCTTCGCGCCTCAATAGAATGAATACGGGCAGTGGAAAAATCAAACTTTGTAGACCAGATACGGATCTTTTGCAGGAGCGGACACGGTGGGGCCGGCAGCAAGCATTTTATGCGCACGAAGTTCAACGCACTGGCAGGACCGGATGGCGGGGACGGAGGAAGGGGCGGACATATCATCCTCAGGGGCAGCAAACATGTCTGGACCCTGCTGCATTTACGCTATTATAAGAATGTGCATGCCGAAGACGGCGAAGCCGGCAGCGGCAACAACAGCACCGGCCGCTTTGGAAAAGACGTGATCATCGAAGTGCCGCTGGGCACCCTGGCCAGGGATGAAGAGAGCGGGCTGCAAGAAGTGGAGATCCTCGAAGACGGTCAGGAAGTCGTCTGGATCAAAGGCGGACGAGGCGGGCTGGGGAATTCCAGTTTTGCAACCCCTACCAACCAGGCGCCCGAACACGCACAACCCGGCGAAGCCGGCATCGAAGGCTGGAAAGTACTGGAATTAAAAGTATTGGCCGATGTAGGACTGGTCGGGTTTCCCAATGCCGGTAAATCCACCTTGTTATCCGTCATCACCGCGGCGCGGCCCAAGATCGCCGATTATGCCTTTACCACCTTAGCGCCCCAGTTGGGCATGGTGGAATACCGGGACGGTCGATCCTTCTGTATCGCAGATCTGCCCGGGATCATCGAAGGAGCCGCCGAGGGAAAGGGCCTGGGACATCGCTTCCTCCGGCATATCGAACGCAATCCCATCTTATTGTTCCTTATCCCTGCAGACAGCAAGGACCATGGAGAGGAATTTAAAGTACTCCGGAACGAACTGGAAAAATATAATCCCGAATTACTGCATAAGCAATTTATCATCGCCATCAGCAAGAGCGATATGCTGGATCATGAATTGAAGGAAGCCATCGCAGCGGAATTGCCGCCGAATATTCCCCATATCTTTATCTCCTCCGTCGCACAGCAGGGCCTTACGGAGCTGAAAGACACCCTTTGGAAAGTGCTGAACGCCGAACAAAAATAGGGTCGGCACGGGTTGGGGCTTTTTTCCTATCTTGGCGGGCACAAAACCCTCTTATGGATCCGCAAAAAAGGTTTTTTCCAACCATCCAACGGTTTATATCCCAGCTTTTTCTTTCCATCTGGCTTTTCTTTCCCGGCATCCTGTTCATCGTCCTTACGATCTGGCTTTTCTGGAGCCTCGACCAAGGCAAGGACCTGATCATTGCATTCTCGGAAAACCCCAAGGCCCGGCTCTATTTCTTTATCGCCGTCGCCTTCTGGACCTATGTGAGCTGGTATTCTTCGCGGGTGATCACCTACCTGAAAGAAGACCAGGTAGGAGCCAAGGTCCCTATGCTGGAGCGGTTTCCCCGCCTGCTGGGCCTCAGTTGCTGGCTGGCCATCGAACTGGCCGTATGGCAATCCCCTTTATTTGCGCATCCCCTCCCGGCCTCAAAAGCCCTCCTGCTCTTCCTGCTGGGACTGGTGATCCTGATCACGGTGGACAATGCCCTGGAAAAATGGTCGAACCGGCATGCGAAAGGGATGCGGATCATCTTTTATATCCTCCTTGGACTCTTTATCGTATTCATTATCCTGATCCCCCTGGACCGGCATCTTATGCAGAACAATATCACAGGGCTCTTCTGGTCGGGATTTTATCTCCAGGGACTTTTCCTGCTCTATAGCAATCTCCGCAGGAAGAACCTGGAGCAGAAGCAAGCCGCCGCCAATGCAAGGGCCATGATGGGTCCGGCTGGTCCGGCTAGCACGGATAACCCAGCCCCGGCGCCGGGTCCGATCGAAAGGTTCATGCAGTACTTCCGGATACCCGTAGCCGAAAAAGGGTATTTCATTCTTTTCAACCTGTTCTGTATCCTGGGGCTGATCATCTATACCCTCGAGATCTTCCGGATGGATTTCGCCGTCCATATCGGTCCCTTCCCCTCCGTCATCCTGGCCTTCGCCATCCTGCTAGGCTTTGGCAACCTGCTCACGACCCTGTCGGTAAAGGCGGGGATCAACCTGCATTTCATCGTTTTCCTACTCGCGCTGGTCATTCCCGCAACGGAAAATCATCGCCTGAGGACCCTCGAACTGGCCGCTTCCGTCCCGAAAGGGGTCTTCCATCAGAAACAGACGATCGAAGAATATTACGATCACTGGATCGAGCAGCATCCCGAACTGGATAGTTCGGACAAAAAAGATTATCCGGTTTATTTCGTCCTTTCCAATGGCGGCGCATCCCGTTCTGCCTACTGGACGGCTTCGGTGCTGGGCAGGCTGGAAGATTCTTCCATCGCGGGCGGAGATCTCTTCTCGCACCATGTGTTTTGTTTGTCCGGCACGTCCGGAGGCGGGGTAGGCGTAGCCAGTTTTTTCTCCATGCTCAAAAATGCGCACGGGATGAAACGTGAGCCGCAATTCGAACGATCCGCAAAAAACTTCCTGGAGCAGGATTTCCTGAGCTTCACGATGACGAATATGCTGGGGCCGGATTATTTCAAATATATTTTTCATACCCCTTCCACGCAGGATCGATCCGGCGCTCTCGAATCTTCTTTCGAGAAGGCCCCCGACACTTCTTATTATCCTTTACGTTTCGGTACGACGATGGATTCCTGCATCGCTCTGAGAGGTACGCCCACGGACCTTCCTGTCCTTTGCATCAATACCACCCGTATGCAGGATGGCAACCCCGCCGTCGTCAGTACGATCGCGATCAACAGCAAGACCTTTAACGGCCGCGTCGATGTGCTCAACCTCCTCGATAGCCCGCAGACCATCCGGCTGAGCTCGGCTTCCATCATGGGAGCGCGATTTCCCTATATCAGTCCCGCCGTCCGGCTAGATGAGAAGATCGCAAGGGTCAATGGCCGGTTGTTGGACAGTTGCTGCCGGCCCCATTATTTCGTGGACGGAGGTTATTTCGATAACTCCGGCGCAGGAGTCGTGCAGGAAATGATCACGGCGATCGTACAACATATTGCCGCCAGCACGAACCCCGTTATCCGTGCAAGATCCAGGAAGCTTCAGTTCGTCATCCTTCATATCACGAACAGTCCTATCGGCGATACGAGGGTACAGGCGACTACTCCGCTTACCAATGACCTCCTTTCCCCGGGCCTGACCATTCTCGGCGCTTACAATATGCAGACGACGATCAATGACAAACGGCTGACGGGCTATCTTTCCGAACTGAACAGGATCAATGACAGCGCGAATATCCACAGCACCCGCTACCTGCCCATTCATCTTTACAGGGATTGGTATGATCCACGGGACAGCATGCCGCTGCAGTCATATTCCATGAACTGGTTTATCTCCGATACGGTCAGACGCAGAATGGATATTCGTCTGAATAAACAACCCAGTCTCAAAGACCTGCTGCATACGATGAAATGATCTGCCTCTTCTCCGGAAAATATTATTTTTAAAAATATATATGTTTTCTTAACATTAAATTCATATTTGGGCTTGCATCTTCCGAAAAAAGCGCATATCTTCGTACTACAATACGATTTATCCCGCCATTATCGATTGTCTCCATCCTTTTAAGATTGCTTCCCCATTTACGCTTGCCAGCCTTTAACATTGCTTCAGCCACCGATCGCCTGTCTTCAACATTGCCCCTGTCATAGTCCGATTGCTGTCTTCCCGATTGCTTCTCCACACCTTTCGATTGCTTCGACCTAGTTCACCGTCACTCAAAACCATTTATATGAAGAAGCAACGCACCTCTGTAATCACCAAATTCATTGTATCGGCCTTCTTTTTGATCGCTGTTTCCGCAACAGTCCGGGCCCAAACCTCCACATCCATCACTCCTGCCAAAGAAAGCCCCGCCGTCATAAAGTACCTCGGCATGCAGGAAGACATGATCGTATTCAATGTCAGCTATAAGAATCCTGGCGGCGACCGGTTCTCCATCATCGTAAAAGATCAGGATGGCGGTCAGTTGTACGAGAACAGCTACAAGGATAAAAACTTCTATAAGCAATTCAGGCTCCCGAAAACGGATCGGAACAAAGTCACTTTTACGATCCGGAATACAAAGGATGCCGACATCGCAAAGACTTTTGAGATCAATGTCAACACCCGCTATATAGAAGACATCGCCGTAAAAAAGATGGATTAACCAATAAAAATTTATTATTATGAAAAAGATCATCTCCACCACCCGCAAGACCTTTCGTCTCACCGCCCTCGCTATCCTCCTGCTCGCCAGCAGCACCGTCGTTAAAGCCGCCAACGGCGACGAAGATAAAAAGACCCCCGGCAGCGCCACGACCGCTGAAGTAAAATACGTCGGCAGCACGGAAGGCCAGCCCCTGTTCAATGTATTATATCATAATGGCACCGGCGCCCGCTTCAGCATACGCGTATTGGATAATGAAGGCAACCAACTCTTCCTGGGTTCCTACACGGAAAAGAATTTTGATAAGAAATTCAGAATGGAAGGAACGGAAACCAACGGCAAGCTGGTGTTCATCATCCGCAACTACAAGGATAATTCCGTACAGAGCTTTGAGGTCAATTCCAATACCCGCCTGGTAGAGGACGTAGAAGTAAAAGAAGTAAATTAGTTCCTTGCATTCAGCCGGGTAGCAGGCATATTACGCAGCGGCAGGACCCCGGACGACGGCTGGTCCGCAGACAGCCGGAGCATTTTTGCGATCGTGGGGTAGCTCATGGATCTCAGTTGTGCCGGGGTATAGGTCTCTACCTGGCCAGAGACACCGTTGACAAGGGTCCTGCCCGGTATGATCACATACCGGAAATTGTATCCCGTATAATCGTTCGGCTCGGAGAACAGGTCAATCTCGCCGGCATAGATACGTTGGTTCATAAACACTTCCGCATTCTGGATGAGGGTATCTCCGTTATTATCGATACCCTGGATATAGGTCAGTACGAGGCCCCTGTCCAGCACCGCCCTGGTAATGGCCTTCACCGGGATCGCCTGTCCATAAACGGAGTCGCCAAATTGAGGGTTCACACCCAGCAGGGACATTTTCAGCGGGGCCCAGTTGGAATAAAGCACACTATCCTTAACAGAGGTGCTGTTATTATTACTTTTCGAACAACTGAACGTCGAAAACAGGGCGGTCACGAGGGCGGCGAGGATTAAGCAGCGTTGAAGATTTTTCACGATTGTATAGTTTAGGGTGAAATTATTTAGGAACTTTTTTGCGAGGTTGCTTTGACGCTTTTTTTGCGCTTTTTTTTACGGGCGGTTTTGACGATTTCGAAGGGGTTGATGATCTCACCTTAGGGGTTACCGGGGCATTGTCTTTCCAACGCCAAAGATGCAGGCAGGCATACGTACGGTAAGGACTCCATTTCCCGGAGATCGTCAACATCTTTTCCCGGAAAGCCTTTTTATCCGTCCGGTCCAGTTTGTACAGCCCGATCATCGCGTTCTGAATGCCCAGGTCGTCTATGGCAAATACATCCTCCCTTCCCAGGCTGAACATCAGGAGCATTTCCGCCGTCCAGCGGCCGACTCCTTTTATCTGCGTGATATAGGCGATCACCTCCGCGTTGTCCATCTTGCTCAGCCGCCCGTGATCCATTCCTGCTTCCAGTGCAAAACTGGCGACATTATGCACGTAACGGGTCTTTGCATGCGAAAGGCCGATCGAGCGCAGCGTATCCAGCGATGTGGCCAGGATCTCTTCCGGCGCAGGGGTCCTGCCTCCGTATAAATCCAAAAATCTTTTATGGATCGTATCCGCGACTTTCACCGAGAGTTGCTGGCTCATGATCGATCCGATCAGGTACAGGTGAAGGTCTTGCCGCTCCGTCAATTGAAAAGGTTCTCGCTGATCGATCAGTTTTTTAAGCTTCTTATCCCGGGATAGGTGCAGCAGGTAGTCCATGAAAATTTATTAAGCGCTCACTAACTGAATGAAAAACTCATCTTCCCGTCTTTTTCATCCTTGATAATGATCCCTAATTCCAGCAATTGATTACGGATCTTATCGGAAGTGGCATAATCCTTTCTTTTCTTCGCATCCTTGCGGATATCGATCAGCAGTTCGACCACGCCTCCCAGCTTATGATCCCCCGCCGCCGACTCTTCCTTAAACCCGAAGATATTTTCCAGGTATTGATTGAAATACGTCTTAAGAGACCCCAGGGTTGCCCCGCTGATCGCATCCGGCCTAATCTGGCCGTTCCGGATAGAATTGATCACCGGCACCAGCTCGAACATATTGGCCAGCACCTTGGCCGTAGCGAAGTCGTCGTTCATGAACTCGTCGAGTTCGAGCAACAATTTATTTGTTTTTGCATCCAGTTCCGGATCGGAGGCAGCCCCTTCGGTATCCGGCAGTTTCTTCAAGACCTCGTAGGCCTCCCACAAACGCTTTAATCCTTTCTCCGCCGCCTGGAGCGCTTCGTTCCCGAAGTCCAGGGTACTGCGGTAATGGGTCTGCAGGATGAAGAAGCGGATCGTCATGGGAGAGTACCCCTGTTGCAGCATGGGATGATCCCCGCTGAACATTTGCGTGAGCATGATCTGGTTGCCATAGCTCTTCCCCATCTTTTTCCCGTTGATGGTGATCATATTATTATGCAGCCAGTAACGGGCGGGAATTTCTTTATTGCAGATCGTGCTTTGGGCGATCTCGCTCTCATGATGCGGGAACTGGAGGTCCATACCGCCCCCATGGATATCGAATTGTTCCCCGAGATATTTGGTGCTCATGGCGGAGCATTCGATATGCCACCCGGGAAATCCTTCTCCCCAGGGGCTTTTCCAGCGCATGATATGTTCCGGAGGCGCGGCCTTCCATAAGGCGAAATCCTGCCGGTTGTGTTTTTCCTCCTGCCCGTCGAGGTCTCTCGTGGTCTCGAGAAGGTCATCCAGGATCCTGCCGCTCAGTTTGCCGTAGGGATATTTTTCCGCATATTTTTTTACGTCGAAATAAACAGACCCGTTCACCACATAAGCATAGCCCTGGCGGATGATCTCTTCGATCATGTTGATCTGTTCGATGATATGCCCGGTTGCCGTCGGCTCGATGGTGGGATCCAGGTTGTTAAACTGGTGCATCGCCCAATGGTAGAGGTTGGTATATTTCTGTACCAGCTCCATTGGCTCCAGCTTTTCGAGGAAGGCCTTTTTCGCGATCTTGTCCTCCGCCTCGCGGCCCTCTTCTTCAAAATGGCCGGCATCCGTGATATTCCGGACGTAACGGACCTTATAGCCAAGATGCATGAGATAACGGTAGACGACATCGAAAGTGATAAAAGGGCGTGCATGCCCCAGGTGGCTCTCGCCGCTTACCGTAGGGCCGCAGACATACATGCCGACATATCCGGGGGTAATGGGCGTAAAGACTTCCTTCTGGCGCGTATACGAATTATGGACTTTTAATGTACTCATACCGGTGCTGTTCGAATTTTCGAAGATACAATATTATGCCTTTGCGACAAGGTGCGGGAGGGAGTCTTTAGGGTAATTTCAGGTCGGCCACAAAAGGGTTATGATCCGAAAAAGGCGGGTTGAACTTCCTGCATTGCAGCACAGGCAGACGTGGATCGGCCAGAATATAATCGATCCGCAGCGTAGGGGCGATATACTTATACGAACGACCGATCCCAAATCCTTTTTTAATAAAGGCATCCTGCCAATCGCCCTTGATCTTAAAATAAGTATAAGAATTCGGAATATCGTTGAAATCGCCGCAAATAATGGCCGGGTAAGGGCTTTTATCCAGTAGGGCCCTCACCTCCGCAGCCTGCCCGGCCCTCCGGGGGAAAGCATACCGGAGTTTACGGACGATATTTCGGGAAGCCTCGAGAGATCCATTGTTCACGCTCTTGATCGTCGCCAGGTCGGTAAATTCCTTTCGATGGAACAGGACGGATTGCAGGTGCGTGGTGAAAACCCTTATTTTAGTTCCCCCTACATCGATATCGGCGGCGATAATGCTTTCCATTTCCCTGATCTTATATGCTTCTTCCGGTAAGGCATAGCGCAGGAGTAGGGTATCCGTAATGGGGTATTTGGAAAAAATGATCGTCCCCGCCTCGTACGCATGATTGTAATAGTGATAATCCCGTGAGAAATAATAATAGGGAAAATGCAATTGCTGTTGAATAGTGGAGATATTCGGCGCCAGGTAAGAGAACCCTTCCACATGCCGGGACCAATCGAAGAACTCCTGCAAACACAATACATCGGCGTTCTGCTGGTTGATAAATTCCAACATCCCCCTGCGATGACCCGTAGCCCCCGCCTTAGTAGTCAGGAACTCATCCCAGCTACGCACATTCCAGGTAAGCACCCGGAGGGAATGAGGCGGCTTTTCGGCGGTGAAAGGAGCCAGCGGATGAAAGGCGAAAAAGCTATGGATATTCGGCAAGCCGATGAGCAGCGCTGCCAGGGACACCCATGCCCAGCGACGAAGGGAACGGAAGAGCAGGCCACCCAGGAAAAACAACAATACGAGGACCAGGAACAAGGGGAAAAGGAAGCCCAGTATGGAAATGAACCACCATTTTGCCGGAGACAGCAAAGGGTTGAGACAAGCCAGTAGGAAAAGAATGACCGCAGCCAGGTTCGAAACAACGAACAGGCGGTGGGTAAAGTTTCTAAGCTTCATGGATGATCTAAGTTACAAATCTTCTTCGTCAGCCGCTCGTTTGAGGATCTCTTTTTCTTCATCCGTAAGGAACCGTACGCCCTGTTGGTTGATCTTGTCCAGGATCTCATCGATCCGCTGCTGCGTGACATTCGGGATCTTTTTAAAGGGCTGGGTACCGGACACTTTGTAATAGAACCGGTCTTTCGGCGAGCGAACGACCTTTTTCCTGTTGGGGTTGAAAAGATCATTGCACCACTCGAAAAAATTATTCATCCAGAGACTCCAGTCCTTGCCTCTTCTCATCTGGTAGATAAAAAGAAAGCCCAGGCCGGCCCCGGCGAGATTGGCCATATAAGCCCCGGAATCTCCATAGTCGATGGTGGAAAAGTTGATAAGCAGGAAGGCCACGGTAAGGATCCAGAGGGGAATGCCTCCGCTGATCATCGGGAAGATGCGGTAATCCGGCGCTACGGTCGTGGTGGCCACGGCAATGGCGATCACCGCAGGATTAGCTCCTATGAGGATGGCGGAGGAAGCCTGGGAGTGCAGCCCATGGAAAAGGGCATGGGACAGCAGGTAAAGGACTGCGCCAGCAAAACCTCCGTAGATATAAAGAGACACCAGTTTGCGGTTGCCGGTAAGATCCTGCATGATATAACCAAATCCCCAGAGCCAGAACATATTAGCGATGAACCGGAAAGTACGGTCATCCGAGAACATATAGGTCAGGATCGTCCAGGGACGGGTAGAGAGTCTATCGAGGCTGGCAGGCAGGATAAAATAACTGAAGATATTCGTAAAGCCCCCGGTGCCCGATGTCCCCAGCACATAGAGTACGTAGATGAACTTCAGGATCACGAAGATCACAGCATTGATCACGACTAATTGCACCAGTGCGTTGCCATCCTGCCCAAGCGTCATTCTTTTGCGATAGCTATCTTCCATTACCCGCATAAAATTAATTGTGAAGTTACAAAATAACGCCCGGATGGACGGATTAGTGTATCTTCTTTAACAGTCCGGATCAGCAAAGGGTTTAGTAAAAATCGCGGCGCTTGTTCCGGTTCCAGAACATCACCAGCAAGATCCCTACCAGGCCCCCTCCCAGGTGCGCCCAGTGGGCCACATTATCCCCGGCGGAGTTGCGGACGCCGGAGAACAGTTCGATGGCGGCATAACCCAGGACAAACCATTTGACCTTGATCGGCACGAAGAAGTACAGGTAGATAAGGCTATTGGGGAAAAGATAACCAAAGGCGGCCAGGCAGCCGAAGATGGCGCCGGAGGCTCCTACGGTGCCTTGATTGAGACCGCCGTAGAATTCTTCGCCCTGAAGCTCCTGGTCCTGAAGCGGCAGCGAATTAAAATGGTCCAACGCCTGTCCCATTTCATAATATAATACTGCCAGGTGGCAGACGGCAGCGCCCAGCCCGCAGATCACGTAAAAGGTCAGGAATCGTTTGCCGCCCCAGAGGTTCTCCAGTACACTGCCGAACATCCAGAGGGCGAACATATTAAAGAAGATATGGTCCCATCCCCCGTGCAGGAACATATAGGTGATCAGTTGATGGGGACGGAAATATACAGAATGGACATCATGCAGGGCAAAGAGTGCCGTGATGCGACCGTTGAAGGCCGAGCCTAAAGAGTATTGGGCGAGAAAGATCAGGGCATTGATAATAACCAGGTTCTTAATAACTGGCGGGATCATCTGGAACCCGCCCGGGCGAAATTCGTTCATATCGATTCCATTAATATTTTGATGGCCTTTCGGCCGCTTGGTGCTGCAAATTACTACTAACAACGCAATTCCGTCTACCAGCCTTCCCAATCTGTTAATTTATCCTTATTATCCCGCAGGGCGGGGTCGGCCCGCTATTTTCGCAGCTTCAGCTGCACGACGTTCTCAATATGATGCGTATGCGGGAACATATCCACGGGCTGGATCTTCGTTACGGCATAGCGCGCATCCAGCAGGTTGAGATCCCGGGCCTGGGTAGCCGGGTTGCAACTGACATAGACCACCGTAGGGGCTTCCATTTCCAGGATCTTCCGCACCAGCTTCTCATGCATCCCGGCCCGGGGCGGGTCCGTAATGATCACATCCGGCCGGCCATGCGCCGCAAAGAATTCGTCATTACAGATATCCGTCACATCCCCCGCAAAAAAGCGGGCATGCCCGATCCCGTTCAGTTCCGCATTCTCCTTCGCATCTTCGATCGCTTCCGCGATCACTTCCACCCCCACTACTTTCGCCGCAAGGCGGCTCACGAAAATACCAATACTGCCCGTGCCGCAATACAGGTCATACACCGTCTCCTTCCCCGTAAGCTCCGCAAAATCCCTCGTCACCTGGTACAGACGTTCGCCCTGCCGGGTATTCGTCTGGAAAAAGGACTTCGGTCCGATCTTGAATTGGAAATCTTCCATTTTCTCGATGACATAGCCCTTTCCATGCACCACCTGCGGAGAGAGGTCATGCATGCTATCGTTCCACTTGGTATTGATCGTATACAGCAGGGTCGTCAGCGCAGGGAACCGCTGCAGGATATGATCGAGCAGCCGTTTGCGGGCGGGTTCGTCCTCATAGCCCAGCACCAGGTTGACCATCACTTCGCCCGTCGTGCAAATACGTAATTGCATCGTGCGCAGCCAGCCCTCATGCGACTTGATATCATAAAAAGTATGTCCGTTCGCGATAGCAAAATCCCTTACCGCATGCCGTATGAGATTGGTGGGCTCTTCCTGCAGGTAACAGGTCTGAATATCCACGACCTTGTCGAAAACACCCCTGGCATGAAAGCCGGCGACATTTTGTTCGGGAGTGATCGCGGGATCATGCAATTCACCGGGCAGGAGATAACGCTTATTGGAAAAGGTATATTCCATTTTATTACGGTAGTACCGGTCGTTCTCCGCACCCAGGATCGGCGCCATCGCAGGAAGCTCTACCTTTCCTATCCGGGTAAGATTGTCGGCTACCTGCTGCTGCTTATACAGCAGTTGCTTTTCATAGGGCAGCATCTGCCAGCGGCAGCCTCCGCAGACCCCGAAATGCGAACAGAAGGGTTCGACCCGATCGGGGGAATATCCGTGCCAGGCCGTGATAAAACCTTCGGCCCAATCCTTTTTATTTTTGAAAAGTTTAACATCCACGATATCCCCGGGTACGGCATTCTCTATGAAGATCACTTTCCCGTCTACCCGCGCCAATGACTTTCCTTCTGCGGCATAATCTTCTACGAGGACCTGCCGGAGCAGGATATTCTTATTTTTTCTTTTCACCGTGCAAAAGTAGGCAATGGATTGCTGATTTTGCGAATGCGGAATTTCGAGATTGAATCTATATTTTTACTCCATGAATAGAGTCCTATTGTCCCTGCTGACCTGCATGGTGCTGCTGAAAGCCTATCCTCAGGACGGGCACCGTATCCAGCTCACGCTGAAACCTTATAAGAACAGTAAAGTATACCTGGGTTACTATTATGGCAAGCTGAAAGCCCTGGCGGATTCGGCCATGCTCGACGAGGGCAGCAAAGGGGCCTTTACCGGCAAGGAAAAATTGCCCGGGGGCATTTATTTCGTCGTATCCCCGGCCAAAGCGATCCTTTTCGAAGTGCTCATCGATCAGCAGCAGCATTTTTCCATCAGCGCAGATACGACCCAGTTGCCGGCCAGCGTCGTCTTCACCGGGTCTTCCGACAACAGCCAGTTCCAGGACTATACCCGCTTTACCACCCAGGAAGGCGGACAGATCACGGCCGCCCAGCAGGAGCTGGCCAAAGTTCATACGAGCGCCGATTCCACCAGGCTCCGGGATAAGATGCGCAAGCTGAACGGGGAACTTCAAAAATACCGGGAGGACCTCATCGCCAAACACCCGAATTCTTTCCTGACGACCCTGTTCTATGCATTGAAAGAGCCCGTCGTACCGACCGCGCCCAAGCCACAGCCGGGTGGAAAAGCCGATAGCCTGTTCGCCTATCATTATTTTAAAGCCCATTTCTGGGACAGCATTTCCTTTACCGACGAACGGCTGCTCCGCACGCCCATTTTCGAACCCCGGCTGGACCGCTATTTCAAAGATCTCGTCCCCCCGGAAGCCGACTCCATCGAAAGAGAAGCGGACTGGATGCTCCTCTATTCCCGGACGAACAAGCCGATGTTCCAATTCCTGCTGGTGTATTTCGTGCAGAAATATGTGAACCCGCAGTATATGGGGCAGGATGCCGTCTTTGTACACCTGTTCGAGAAATATATCAATACGGGGCAGGCCGAATTCTTCACCGAAAAATACCGGACCTTCCTGAACAACCGGGCGTACAGCCTGATGGCAAACCTCATAGGCCAGCCCGCTCCCAACCTGGAAATGATCGATAGTGCGGGCAAGCCCCAACCCTTGTATGGAGTGGACGCGTCTTTTATCCTCCTCTGCTTCTGGGACCCTACCTGCAGCCATTGTAAAGTGATCGTACCGCAGGTGGATTCCATCTACCAGGCTAAATGGAAACAGGAGGGCGTGAAAGTATATGGGGTGATGGTGGACGGGGGGAAGGACGCCTGGGTGCAATTCATTAAGGATCACAATTTAAAGGACTGGATCCACGTTTATGAGGCTAAGTCCAAGGCAGATGCGGATGAGGCGGCAGGCAGGCCCAGTTATAAACAATTATACGATGTGTACCAGACCCCCATTCTCTATCTGCTGGACAAGGAGAAACATATTATAGCTAAAAAACTTTCTTACGAGCAATTTGACGAGGTCCTTAATCTGAAACTGAAGAATGTTAAATCCAAATGATATGAAGAAGATCGACAGCCGATCCTGTGGAAAAATCATCCCGGCCTTTTTTTTCTTTTTTTTATCCTGTACCATCGCACCCGCACAAACGCTTTTTACCTGCGATAACAGACCCGTCTCTAAAGAAGAATTCCTGAAGGCTTTCAATAAGAACAATACCAACGAGAAAACGACGGAAAGATCCTACCGGGATTACCTGGAACTCTATATCCGTTACAAGCTGAAAGTGAGGGCCGCCTATGATCTGAAATTGGATACCCTGCAAAGCCAGGCGACGGAATTGCTGAACTTCCGGTCGCAGGTAGCGGAAAATTATATGAACGAGGAAGAGACGATGAATGCGCTGATAAAGGAAGTCTTCTCGCGGGGGCAGAAGGAACTCCGCCTCTCCCATATTTTTATTGCCTTGCCAAAAGATCCCACCCCTGCCGATACGCTCAGGGCCTATGAAAAAGCAATAGCCGCCTGGGGGGAACTGAAAAAGAAGAAAGGGTTTGGAGAGACGGCCCTGGCTTTTTCCGAAGACCCGTCCGTGCGAACGAATAAAGGAGAGGTGGGAACGATCACCGTCTTTACGCTGTCTTACGAACTGGAAGGACTGGCCTATTCCCTGGCGCCGGGGCAGTTCTCCCGGCCATACCGTACCCGATCGGGCTATCATATTTTCCTGAATATGGGAGAAAAAAAGGCCCGGGGAAAGATAAAGGTCGCCCATATCCTGTTGCCCGTACAACCCGATGCTCCCGAGAACGTACGGGAATCGGCCCGGCTCAAAGCGGATTCTATTTATAGCAGCCTGCTGAAAGGCGCTGATTTTTCCCAGCAGGCAAAATTGTATAGCGGCGATAATTTATCCTACCAGAATGGAGGCGAATTGCCCGAGTTCGGAGCAGGCAAATACGATCCTGTCTTTGAAGAGGCTGCCTTTTCCCTGGAAAAGGACGGGGCCATCAGCCGGCCCGTAAAGAGTTCGTACGGATATCATATCATCAAACGGCTGGGGATAAAACCCTTCCCCCCGCAATTCAATAAAGAGGTCGCTGCGATCCTGAAGCAGCAGGTATCCGGCGATGCACGGGTCGAAGTTTCCCGCAAGGCCCTTTTCAAAAAGATCTATCAGCAGGCCGAGTTGAAGAGATTTCCTTTTGCGGAAGACGACCTCGCCGCTTTTACCGACAGCGTGGTCCGCAACAGGCCCCTGTCGTCCTACCGGGGTCTTTCCCTTACGACGATGTTGTTCTCTTTTACCCGGCAGTCCTATACGGTGAAAGACTGGCTGGATTATGTCAGGGCCGTCAGGGCTAATCGCCCCGCCCTGGCCACAAAGACCTACCCGGAACTCTTCGGGATCTATATGGAGTCGGCAGCGCTTGACTATTACCGTAACCACCTGGAATCTTATAATCCTGATTTTGCTTTCCAACTGACGGAATTCAGGGAAGGCAACCTGCTCTTCGAGATCATGCAAAGAAAGATCTGGGACAAAGCCTCTACCGATAGCGCCGGTCTGCGGAATTATTATGAGGCCCATAAGGATAAGTATTCCTGGGAGGCCAGCGCCGATGCGCTCTTATTCACCTGTAATAATGAGAAGATCGCGCAGGACCTGAAGAGCGGGCTCTCCAGGAATATCTCCGACTGGAAAAAGCTGGCGGACAGCGCAGGGGCGGCCGTACAGGCCGACTCGGGACGCTTCGAACTGGGACAGATCCCCGCAAAAGCCGGAAGCCCGTTGATCCCCCGTCAATTCACCACTTACCTAAACAACCCTTCGGATAATACCGTGAGCTTCGCCTACATCCTGAATGTGTACCAGGAAAAGTCGCCCCGCAATTACCGTGATGCCCGTGGATTTGTGATCAATGACTACCAGCTCTTCCTGGAAGACGAATGGATCAAAGACCTGAAAAAGAAATACCCGGTGAATGTGGATGAAAAGGTGTTCGCAACCTTGCCCAAATAAGCTTCAAGCTTGTAGCCAGCAGCTTGAGCTATCAAAAAGTTGCCTTGACCACGTTCTCGATCACCTTGGGCTTACCCAGCGTATAATAATGCAATACCGGGACCCCGGCTTTTTTCAATTCCTTACTTTGCTGGATCAGCCATTCGGTACCTACCTGTTCGACCTCAGCATCCGTCTTGCATTTCAGGATCGCATTGGAGAGGTCCATCGGAAGATCGACATGGAATACTTTTGGCAGCATGCTCAACTGCTTCCTGTTGGTAATGGGCTTCAGGCCCGGAATGACCGGCACGTTGATCCCCTGATCACGGCAGGCTTTTACGAAGTCAAAATATTTTTGGTTGTCGAAGAACATCTGGGTGGTGATATACTGCGCGCCGGCTTCCACCTTGGCTTTCAGGTACATCAGATCCGTGTCCAGGTTGGGCGCTTCGAAATGTTTTTCCGGGTAGCCGGCTACGCCGATGCAGAAATTCGTTTTCCCGCCATTTTTTATGTCTTCTTCGATATAAATGCCCTGGTTGAGCAGGACCACCTGCTTCAGCAGGTCGATGGCATAACTGTTCCCATCGGGTTCGGGTTCGAAAGAGGATTCGTTCTTGGCCGCATCCCCGCGTAGTACGAGGACATTATCCACGCCCAGGAAATGCAGGTCGATCAGCGCGTCTTCCGTCTCACGTTTGGTAAATCCGCCGCAGATCAGGTGCGGCACCGCATCGATCCGGTAATGGTTCATAATGGCCGCACAGATGCCTACGGTACCGGGCCTTTTACGGACCTCCACTTTTTCAAAGGTGGCATCCGCCTTCTTCTTGAACATCGTCTCGCTACGATGGTAGGTGACATTGATGAATGCGGGTTTGAATTCCATCAGGGGATCCAGGTGGTCATAGATGGAGCTGATCGTTTTTCCTTTCAGCGGGGGGAGGATCTCGAATGATACCAGGGTGCCTTTTGCTTGTTGTAAGTGCTCAATAACCTTCATGGGGGGCTCAATGTGTGCGCCGGGTAGGTTTGCCTGCAAATGGACCCATCCCCGGTGCACGGCTTATGATGGGCCTTCGGCCAGCGGACCAAAGTTCCGCTTTTGTCCCGCAAACTTAATAGATAAGTCTTAAAACACCTATAAATTTCCTGCCTGAGGCTTGAAGCTTGAAGCTTGAGGCTTATTTTTGTTCCATGAGCCTGATCATTCATTCCCAAGATCTCGTAAAAAGTTATCGCAACCGTACCGTGGTGAATCATGTCTCGGTCAAGCTGGAACAGGGGGAGATCGTAGGGCTGCTGGGGCCCAACGGCGCCGGCAAGACCACCACCTTTTACATGGTCGTGGGACTGATCAAACCCGATAAGGGGGATGTTTTCCTGAATGAACTCAATATTACGCGGATGCCGATGTACAAAAGGGCCCAGATGGGGATCGGCTATCTGCCGCAGGAAGCCTCCGTATTCCGTAAATTAAGCGTAGAGGACAATATCCTGGCTGTCCTGGAGATGACCAAACTGACCCGGGGAGAGCAAAAGGCCAAGCTGGAAGCCCTCCTGGATGAGTTCCATTTGCACCATGTACGCAAGAACAACGGGGATTCCCTGAGCGGGGGAGAGCGGAGAAGGACGGAGATCGCCCGGGCCCTGGCCGTAGACCCGAAATTTATCCTGCTGGACGAACCCTTCGCCGGAGTGGATCCGATCGCCGTGGAAGATATCCAGACCGTTGTCGCCCGCCTGAAATACAGGAATATCGGGATCCTGATCACCGACCATAATGTAAATGAGACCCTTTCCATTTGCGACCGGGCCTACCTGCTGATCGACGGGAAGATCTTCAAGCATGGTACGGCCGAAGAACTGGCTGAGGATGAACAGGTCCGGCGTCTGTACCTGGGCAAGAATTTTGAGCTGAAGCGGAAAGACTACCTGCACGAAGAAGCCAGGAATAATGCCGAAGCGGAGTAATTGGCCCCTTCCGGTAATATAGTTCTTTATATCCCGATGATTCTTTATTTTGCCTCTGTATGAAGCTTCTCAGTCCTGCCATATCGAGATTAGCCCGTTTGCGCCTGTGGCGGATCGAGCAGTGGATGCAAAACCCTGTGGCAGCGCAACGGGAAGTCCTGCAGCATCTCGTTACCTCTGCGCAATACACGGAGTTCGGACGGAAATACAATTTTTCAAAGATCTTCTCCATACGCGAATTCAAACAAGCCGTTCCTATTCATGAATACGATGACCTGAAGCCTTATATCCAGCGCATCATGAACGGAGAAGAGAATATCCTGTGGAACACTCCCATAAAATGGTTTGCCAAGAGCAGCGGCACGACCAATGACAAGAGCAAATTTATTCCCGTGAGCGAAGAAAGCCTCCGCGACGGTCACTACAAGGGAGCCAAGGATATCCTGACCCTCTATTATCATTTCAATCCCGACTCCGATCTGCTTACCGGCAAAGGCCTGGTCATCGGGGGCAGTCATACGATCAACCAGGTGAATGAGGACGTTCAATACGGCGATCTCAGTGCCGTGCTTTTGCAAAACTCTCCTTTCTGGGGGCATTGGCTGAGGACACCGGAATTAAGCATCGCGCTGCTGGATGAATGGGAAGATAAGATCGAGCGGCTGGCCCGTAATACGATCCCGGAGAATGTCACTTCGATCTCCGGTGTTCCCACCTGGACCCTTGTATTGATACGGAGGATCCTCGAGATCTCCGGTAAGTCTACGCTGGCCGAGGTCTGGCCGTCCATCGAACTCTATATCCATGGCGGCGTTGCCTTCGATCCCTATCGCGAGCAATTCAGGAAACTGATCGGCAAGGATATCCATTATCTCGATATGTATAATGCCAGCGAAGGTTCTTTTGCGGCCCAGGCAAATCCCGCGGATGACGGGATGTTATTATTCCTGGACCACGGCATTTTCATGGAATTCATGCCCGTAGAGGAATATGGCAAGCCCTATCCCGAAACGATCGGACTGCAGGAGGTCGAATTGGGAAAGAACTATGCCCTCGTGCTGAATACCAACGGCGGCCTTTGGAGATACCTGCTGGGAGATACGATCCAGTTCACCTCGCTGGCGCCTTTCCGCATTCGCGTAAGCGGGCGGCTAAAACATTTTATCAATGCATTCGGAGAGGAGGTGATCGTAGACAATACGGATAAAGCGATAGCCGTCGCCTGTAAAAAGACCGGGGCGATCGTAAGCGATTATACGGCGGCGCCCGTTTATTTCAGCGACACCGGCAATGGCGCGCATGAATGGATGATCGAATTCGAAAAGGAGCCGGACAGTCCCGACCAATTCATCTATGAACTGGACGATGCGTTAAAAAATATCAACAGCGACTACGAAGCCAAACGGCACAAGGATATCGCCCTGGGCATGCCTATCCTGCATGTCCTGGAAAAAGGCATTTTCTCCACCTGGCTGAAGAGCAAGGGCAAACTGGGTGGTCAGCATAAAGTGCCCCGTCTCTCCAACGATCGCAAATACATCGAAGAGATCAGCGAGCTGATCCAGCATGCGGGCCAGACTTAAAGCCCTCTCCTTCTTCCAGCGCATTCTCCTGCCGCATCAACAAGGCAATCGCGATCAGGCTTACAAAAGAGGAGGTATAGAATAAATACAGGTAGGGTACATCGATAAAGCAGTAGAAGACTACCAGGCTTATCTTGAGCGCCGCCAGCGGGCTATTTGCGATCTCTTTGAACCTCCCTGGCCTGCGGGATGCCTCCCGACGAAGCCAGCGGCACAACAGCATGAACAGGAAAGGAACGGTAAAGCTCAGCAGGACGAGCAAGCTATGCAGAAGGCGTACTCTCTGCGGGCCAAAAACACCGGCGAAGCCGATCCCGGTGGAGAACACGGCGGGGCTGTCCTTCCATACCCGGGCCGCAAAAGCAATATAATTACCCGGTAACCGGGCCAGCCGCAGGAAAGTCTGCCACCCGACGGGCAGCAGGAACAGCCCTATAAAACAGAGGATCCCCGTGAACGTGAAGATGGAAGCCTCTCTCCATTTTTTCTGCAGGGCCAGGCAGAGCACATACGCCGGGATCCAGCCCACCAGCGCATACCGGCTCAGCATACAAAGGGAGGTGGCGAACCCGATGAGCCAGGGATTACCCGACACAAGGGCGAGGACGAGCAGCACATAATAGGCGATCACTACGCCTTCCTCCGAGACGCTGATGATGCCCGGCGTATTATCCGCCAACAGCCACCAGAACAAAAGGAAGGCCAGGACGCCGGTAAAGAAAGTGGAGTAACGGTGATGGTCAGCCCGGAAGATAAATATAAAGACGCCAAAGACGAAGAGCAGGCCTGCCATGGTGACCCACCGGATATCGATGCCCAGTGCGACGGCCGGGACAAAAGGCAGCCACATGGCCGGCAGGTAAATGGGCTGGGTGCCCTTCCAGATCCAGGGGATACTATCGTATACCTGTTTGTGCTGTCCCGCTACGAAGCGTTCGCCCATGACCTTTATAATGGGCAGCATATCGGCATTTTCGATGTCCAGGGGGATCTCTTCGAACCAATACCGGCACCAACTTACCATGACCATGGCCATCAGCCCGATCATGATCACCCGGAAATGATTGCTGCGGAGTTTCCAGGCCCCTTTTCCGGGAGCGGGAAGCTGCAGGGGTCTTGAGAACAATAAAAGGAGGGCGATGCTGCAGCCGGCTATAAAGTAGAGGATCGTAAAGAAAAGAGTCCCGCCCGGTATTTTTAAGAGCCAGGTCACGGAAAGGGTTTCCAGGGCAAAAGCGGCCAGGATAGCAGTTATGGTTCGTGTTGGACGGGGCATAGGTTGTAAAAGAACACAAATAACCATATTTTTTTAACAAGCAACGCCCCCGAGTTTATATATTTGAAGCCATTTAAAAGAATAATACCGATAATTATGAAACTACTGGAAGGAAAAGTCGCGATCGTCACCGGTGCAAGCCGTGGTATCGGGGAAGCCATCGCCCTTAAATTAGCGGAACATGGAGCGCAGGTGGCCTTCACCTACCTGAGCAGCGAAGAGAAGGCGAAGAACCTCGAAGAGAAGCTGAAAGGCCTTGGTGTAAAAGCTAAGGCGTATAAGAGCAATGCAGGCGTCTATGCGGAATGCGAGGCCCTGGTGAACGATGTGCTGAAGGAATTCGGCGCCGTAGATGTCTGCGTGAACAATGCCGGCATTTCCAAAGACAACCTCTTACTGCGTATGACCCCCGAGCAATGGGATGAAGTGATGGATGTCAACCTGAAGAGCGTTTATAATATGACCAAACAGGTGATCCGCCCCATGATGAAGGCCAGAAAGGGTTCGATCATCAATATGAGTTCCATCGTAGGCATCCGCGGGAATGCAGGCCAGAGCAGCTATGCGGCGTCCAAGGCCGGTATCATCGGGTTCACCCGCTCGATCGCCCAGGAACTTGGCAGCCGGAATATCCGCTGTAATGCGATCGCCCCCGGATTTATCGAGACGGATATGACCCATTACCTGAAAGACGGCGAGGGTACCAAGGCCTTCCTGGAAAAGATCCCCCTGGGACGTTTTGGCAGCGCGGAAGAGATCGCCAATACCACGCTCTTCCTGGCCAGCGAAATGAGTTCCTATATTACGGGACAGGTCATTAGCGCCTGCGGAGGATTGAATATATAACGGGATTTTACTATTTTGTTAAATGACCCTTTTTTTGCCGGATTGTCGCCGGTGAGGGTTATTTTTGCGCATTCGAATGATACTAAAAAAGGTCATAACTGTTTTTCTCTTACTGGTATTATCTGTTCAGTTATTACCATTGAAGCAAACGATTGCCTGGCTGCTCGGCGGCCAGGCGACGGAAGAGTTGGTGCATTCCGATGAACCCGGTAAGAAAGGCGGTTCCGGTGATGACCTTCACAAACATTTTTTGCCCGTTTCTTCTCCTGCCCTCGATGAATCCGTTTTTACCGGTGCTATTACGCGACTCACTGCTCAAGCCCAGGGGCTTACAGGCAGGCATGCAGACGATATCCCTACGCCTCCACCCAATTGCTGATCTACTCCCTCGGGAATTCTTCCTTTTATACCGGCGCTGAAGCGCGGTACTGATCCCTTTTACGTCAAATTTTTTAATGGGGCTTCCCGTGGGTATAGTCGTGCCCGGAAGTCCGACCTGATCCTACAGGATAAACTAATTGTACATGAACAAGAATAAGAACTTTTTTCAGCATGCAGCGGCCGATATCCCTGCAGCCATGGTGGTATTTTTAGTGGCCCTCCCTCTCTGCCTGGGTGTGGCCCTGGGCTCCAATGCCCCCTTATTTTCGGGTATTATCGCAGGCATCGTCGGCGGACTGGTGATCGGTGTGCTCAGCGGTTCTTCCCTGAGCGTAAGCGGTCCCGCAGCGGGGCTGACAGCCGTGGTGGCCGTCGCCATCGGTAAGATGCCCGTTTACGAAGCCTTCCTCCTGTCCGTTGTGATCGCTGGCATCCTGCAGGTGGTCTTTGGATTTTTGCGGGCGGGCATCCTGGGAGACTATGTCCCCAATTCCGTGATCCGGGGCATGTTGGCGGCGATCGGCATTATCCTCATCCTGAAACAATTGCCGCATCTCGTCGGATATGACAGGGACTTCCAGGGAGATGAAGCCTTTAGCCAGATGGACCGGAAGAACACTTTTTCCGAACTGGGCCATATGTTCAACTATATCTCCCCCGCAGCCACCGTGATCGGCCTGGTATCCCTTGCCCTCCTTTGGCTCTGGGATCAAAAATTCTTTAAGAACAAAAAACTCTTCCGCTATATTCCCGGACCCCTCGTGGTGGTCGCCGGCGGTATCCTGTTGAACGAACTTTTCAAGAGCAGCGGGGGAGCGATGGTCCTGGCCTCCCAGCACCTGGTGAACCTGCCCGTGACGGAGGACGCCTCTTCTTTCTCGGGGCTTTTCCGATTTCCCCAATGGAGTTACCTGGGGCGCCTTGATGTGTGGGTCACCGGTGTCACCATTGCCCTCGTAGCCAGCCTGGAGACCCTGCTGAGCATCGAGGCCGTCGACAAGCTCGACCCGTACAACCGGAGCACGCCAACCAACCGGGAATTAAAAGCGCAGGGCATCGGCAACCTACTATCCGGGCTGCTTGGCGGGCTGCCCGTCACATCGGTGATCGTACGCAGTTCCGCCAACGTAAATGCGGGTGGCAAAAGCCGGCTGTCCACGATCCTGCACGGGACCTTCCTCCTGCTGAGCGTACTCTTTATTCCGGGATTGCTGAATATGATCCCGCTGAGCGCGCTGGCCGCGATCCTGATCGCTACGGGTTATAAGCTGGCGAAGCCGGCCCTGTTCAGGGAATTTCATCGCAAGGGCTGGGACCAACTGATCCCTTTCTGCGTGACGATCGTCGCCATCCTGCTGACGGACCTGCTGATCGGGATCCTCGTAGGAATGGGGGTATCCCTCTTCTTCCTGCTGCGAAGCAATTTCCGCTCGGCGGTAATGGTCGTTCATGACGAAAACAAATACCTGATGCGGTTCCGCAAGGACGTATCCTTCCTGAACAAGCCCATCGTGAAAGAGAAGCTGGAGGCGGTGCCCGAAGGCTGCTTTGTCCTGGTGGATACGACCCGGGCCGATTTTATCGATAAGGACGTGATAGACGTACTCAATGAGTTCATGCACCATGCCCACCTGAAAAACATTAAGGTGGAGATCAAAAAGAGCCGTTTCAAGGCTCTGCATCAGCTCATTAGCGAACAGCCCAAATTAAATGAAAAAGCAGCCTGATAGCCCATATTTTTGCAAACAAGTAAAACTAAAAAGATGACTCCGATAGAAAGATTATTACTGGAGAATAAAGCCTGGGCGGCGGAAGTAAAAGCAGATGATCCCGGGTATTTCGAGCGTCTTGCCCATTTACAAACACCTGAATTCCTGTGGATCGGTTGCAGCGACAGCCGGGTGCCGGCCGACAAGATCACGGGTACCCAGCCCGGGGAGATCTTCGTACACCGCAATATCGCCAATATGGTGGTGCATACCGATGTCAATCTGTTGAGCGTACTGGATTATGCCGTGACCCATTTGAAAGTGCAGCATGTGATCGTCTGCGGTCATTATGGCTGCGGCGGTATCAAGGCGGCCATGACCAATCATGATTACAAATACGTGCTCAATATGTGGCTGCGGAATATCAAGGATGTGTACCGCCTGCATACCGAAGAGCTGGAAGCCATTGAAGATATGGAACAGCGGACGGACCGGCTGACGGAATTGAATGTGAAGGAACAGGTGATGCACCTTGCCAAGACCTCCATTATCCAGCGGGCCTGGAAGCATGAGGGACGCCCCAAGCTCCATGGCTGGGTCTATGGACTAAAGGACGGGCTGATCAAGTCCGTATTTGAAATGGATGCCAATACGCAGCTGGACCCGATCTATTCGTATGACGATCTGTAAATAATAGCGGTCCCGGATGAACCGGGACCGCTTCTTTTTCTCATGTATCTCCTTATTTCGTGATCCATATTTTAGTACCCACCTGGTCGGATCCGTTCGTCTCTGCAAACCAGTTCTTGTGATTATAGGTTTGTTCGGAGGCCGGGTACTGAACACGCTGATACCCCCCGTAAGTCTGCGTATAATAGGCAGCGTTAGCGGGATCCATGGGTGTTTGATTCCCTGTCCTTCTCATTAAGGTCCAGGCCTCCCAGGGCTGGCGGAACAGGTCCAACCATTCCTGCGCATAAATCTGCTGTACGGCTGTCGCCGGATTGAATGCCACTTTTGGATTCGTCAGCAGGACGTTCATCGCCGTCGCATCAGGCAGGGCCGCCGGCTTATTTACCACCCAAACCTTGGAATTCATGGCCTGTGTAGTCCAGAAGTTGACGGAAGCCGTGATACCGGCCGTATACTCTGTCTGTGCAGTGCCCATATTCTGGGTTACTCCTGCAATGCCGCGAGCATAAATTTCCGCTTTCAGGAAATGTGTTTCCGCAGCCGTCATGAAAAGTTCCGGGATGTTCTTGTCCCGGCCCCAATAATAATTGAAATTGGAATACTGGTTGATCGTAGGCGGGGTTCCATTGCCATTTTTATTGGCCCAGTTCTTATCCCGGATGTCATGGTTATACGGATCACCTCCATCAGGAGTGGCGGCGGTAGGATTTTGCGGATAGGGGTTCCAATTCCCGGCGTTATTGGGTTCAAAAAAGATGTTGCATCTCGGATCGAAGATCCCGCTGCCATCCGGGTTGTTATTGGATGACATCATTTGCCACATGGTCGTGCCCATACGCAGCCGGCATTCTGTGCCAAAGCCGAATTCTCTTTCGCCCAGGTCGAGGTTGGGGATATTCGCAGGATACAATCCTATATTGTCCGATGCGTAATCGGATAAAAGGGGCTTGGCCAGGGCATCGGCGATCTGGGGCGTTGCGTCCGTCGGGTCTTTATCGTAGATGGTAAGCGCCAACCGCAGCCGGAGCGAGTTCGCGAATTTTATCCATTGCGGGATATCGTTCAGGAGTACCAGGTCTCCGCTGCCTAAAGAGAGCTGTTTGGCATCGGTGGCGCTGAAATTATTGACCGACCACTGGAGGTCGTTGAGGCAGGAGACATAGATCGACTGTTGCTTGTCATAAGGCGGGGAATAATCCGCCGGTTGGTTATCGATGGCATTACCCGCCTGCGAAAAAGGCATATCCCCGTAAAAATCAGACAGCTTAATTGCTTCGTAGGCCCTTAACACTTTCATCATCGCCTTAACATTCGTATAGATCGTTGAGTCCTTGCTGGCTGCAATCGTAGCCATCATGGCTTTATAGTTGGATAAATTATGATAGAAATTAGACCATTCATCCGACGGTCCGCCATCATAGGAATAATCCGGCTTGGTATAAACGATCCCCTGCTGTGAGATGGGATACCAATAAGCATTCATGGTGCTTTGATCATTATAGGCCAGGAGCAATTTACCGACAAATCCAATGTATAATTGTTGCGGGTTGGCAGAAGGAGATCCGTCCCAGGGTGTATTGATCGTTTCAAATTTTTTAGTACAGGAACTCAAAACACACAAGATCAGCAGGGGAGTCATTATTTTTAATTCCAGCTTGTTTATTTTATATTTCATAAAGAAGTTATTAACCTTAAAAAATAAAGATCGCATCCTTAAAACCCGGCTTTCACGGAAATGCCGAAGGAACGCACGCCCGGTAATTGCGCCCATTGGATGCCTTGCGTATTACCCGTACCGTTGATGCCTTCCGGATTGAGCCTGTCGGGCAAATTCGTAAACAAATAAAACAAGTCGCGTCCGATCACAGAAACGGATAAGTTCTGGAATATCCTGGTCTTGCTGACGATATCCCGGGGTATCCTATAGGTCAGATTAAGCTCCCGTAATTTGCCCCAGCTATTGGTAAATATGGCATTGCTTCGTACCAGGGGAACATTGCTCCAGGACTGGTAGTTCCCTGCATATTTCCACCAGGAGTTCACCACTGCGGTGTTGGGCTTGCCATCCGGAGTGACGCCTGGCAGTATCACACCCGCATTTGCCTGTGTTCCATCCGGGAAAGTAAAGGGCAGTCCATGACCATCGCGTTCTCTTACCGTTTCCGGAGCCATGCCCTGTCCCATCAGGGAGGAATAGTCGGCAGACCATATGTCACCGCCTATTTTAAAATCAGTAAGCACATACAGGCTGAAATCCTTATAATGGAAGGTATTGGAGATCCCGCCTGTCAGCTTGGGGGTGGCATTCCCGATCTTTACCACGTCAGGGGTCGTTGCATATTGGGAACCTATTACATTGCCGCTGCCATCCTTAATGAGGTTAACCACTTTTTGCCCATTCATATACAGGTAGTCATACCCATAGATCGTTCCATAATCGTCACCGACACGGGCGTTCATGCTAACGCCGTTGCCTGAGAACCAGGAGCCGATCGGGATCTGGTCAACTCCGGGCGCAATAGATACCACTTTGTTCCGATTATGCGCTCCGTTGACAGCAACATCCCATCCGAAATCCTTGTGATTTATGATCCTGGCGCTGATGATAAATTCAATTCCCTGGTTGCGCAAAGCGCCGGTATTGATCGTGAGCCTGTCGGCACCGGACGAGGTAGCGATATTTACGGGCAATATCTGATCATAAGAATAAATATTATAGTACGTAAGGTTCAGGTTTATCCTGTTATTAAGAAATCCGAGGTCGGTCCCGAATTCATAAGACCTTGATTTCTGTGGTAGCAGCGCCGATAAAGAAGGCAGGGTCGCGGGCACGGTCAAACCCCCGGTAAAGCCTCCCAGGGTTGGCTGCAGATAAGTAAAAATAGTCTGGTAGGGTACCGTACCGTTAGCGCTCTTGGAAGCGGCAAACCGAAGTTTACCATAACTCAGCCAATCCCTGACGCTACCCAACTTAAAAGCGTCGGTAAATACAAAACTCAGGTTGGCCGATGGATAGAAAAAGGAAAGGTTGGCTTTTGGCAAGGTAGAGGACCAGTCGTTACGACCGCTTAATTCCAGGAAAAGGAATTTTTTATAGGACAGGTTCAAAATTCCATAAGCCGACTGGATCTCCGATTCAGACCGGTTTTCCGTAGGACGGGGGAACGGGTCGGTCCCGGCGTAATTCGTCAGGTTGTAGGTGAACGGATAAAGGAAGGGTCCCGGATTTTTGGCGTACAGGTCATACAATTTGTTATGGTAATAGCTGCCGCCGATGCTAAGACTGGCATCAATATCAGGGAAGAGGCCCGTTTTATGGGCCGTCAGCAAGCCATCCAGGTTTACGGTCGTCACTTTGGCCAGATCATTGGAATATAATCCATTCGCCAGGCCTTCCGCGTCTGTGGGTTTGTTCTTCGTTTCGAACTGGTTCGTATAATAATCTATTCCTGCATGCCCGGTGGCATTCAACCAGGGAAGGATGTCGGCGGTGAGCTTCACCGATCCCAGCAGTTGGTTTTGGGTAAAAGTGGTATTATTCTGAAGGGTGTTCCACCAATAATCCTGCATGCCCATGCTTGGATAGGGCGCATTCGTATTCAAGGTCGTATTTTTTGAGCCATCGGGATTCAGATAAAGGCTTCTTTCAATGGCTTTATAGTCCGCCGGCAAGCCATACATGGTAATATAGCCCGGGCTTGGGATAGCATTCCCGCTAAAGTCATAGCCGGTCGTATTAGGGACATTCAGTCTTTTCAAATTAGAATAGCTGGCCGTCGCTTCCACTTTTACTTTTTTGCTGACATTGATGGCCGAGGCGATATTAAAGACATTCTGCGCGGAATTGCTGTTATACGTAATGGCATCATTGGATGTCCGGGTATAAGACGCGCGCAGCGTGCCGGCATCTCCTCCGCCGGAGAAAGCGACATTATGTGTGGAAGTATTTCCGGTCTTATAGAAACTTTTAAAAATATTGGAATTGGCGCTATAGGGCCGTGTGGTGCCATCCCACCAGACCAACGGCTGCCCGCTCATTTTAGGTCCCCAGGCTGCCCCGTCGCCCGGAAATCCGATGTATGCATAAAAATTGTCGCCGCCCGGGATCACGGAATGAGGACCATACTGATCATTTTCATTGAATTGCCTGTCCTTGCCACTCCCGTCCTGGTAAAATGCGGGGTTGGCCGAATACAGCGTCTCTGTCATTCCGCTGCCATATTCATTTTGCAATTTAACGTACCGGTATGGGTCATTCCAGCGTTCGGAAAAATTATAACTCAACCCCAATCCTTTTTCCTTACCCCCTTTTTTCGTGGTGATCAGCAGAACCCCGTTGGCGCCACGGGCGCCGTACAAGGCGGCAGCGGTCGGCCCTTTCAGTACATTGATGCTTTCAATATCATCCGGGTTGATCGTATTTAAAAAAGATCCGTAATCCGTGCCCTGGGTAGACCTTACATCCGTATTGAGACCTAACAGGTTCTGGGTAGAAAGGTTTTGACCCTGCGGTAAGATAGGTTCATTATCCACCATAACCCCATCCACTACGATCAGGGGTTGATTATTCCCCAATAAGCTATTATTGCCACGAATGACGATGCGGGTAGAGCTTCCCTCTACTCCATTTGGTACAGAGATATTCAATCCTGCGGCCTTTCCCATTAATCCTTGTGCAATGTTAGGGGCATCTGCCTTCGTAAGGTCCGCCCCGGAGATCTGTTGGTCCGAATAGCCCAGGGACCTGGCTTCTCTTTTTATACCCAATGCCGTGACTACTACTTCCCCCATGGAGTTATCCGATTTCTGCAGGGAAATACTGAGTTCGGAGGAGGCCCCGATCTTCACCCTGGAAATGCTATATCCTACAGAGGAAAATATAAGGATCTCTCCTTCGTTGGCCTGTATCTGAAAATGCCCCTTGTCGTCGGTGGTCGTTCCGCGGCTGGTGCCGGCAACGGTGATACTGACTCCCTGCAAAGGAGTTCCTTCGGGGGAAAGGACTACGCCGGTGATCGTTTTGAAAGCATTCTCCGCTCCGATCCCGGGAAATGTCCCGGCCAGGTTAACCGTATTTTCTTTTTTCAGGACGATCTGGCGCCCGATCACTTCGAAAGAGATATGAAGGGGATTGAATATTTTTTGCAGTACATCTCCCAGTCTCTCATCAATCGCGATCACCGTGATCTTTTGCCTGCCCGGGAGTATATTGGCGCTATAGGTAAAGCCTATTTCCACGGAGGCGGAGATTGTTTTCAAGATCGCTTTTATATCCCTGGCGGGCAGGTTGAGAGATACTTTCTTATCCAGGATCTCCTGTCCGTCTGCCTTTCCGGCAAACGAATAACTGAGGCAGCTCAGTAGCAGAAAGAAATGTAGTAGCGTTACTCTCATAATGAATAAAACAGCTTGTTTTGGTTTTCCGTTTTTGTTCATAACTTCAATGAGTTTTGTCGGTTTTTGAAAAAGCGTGGCAAAATCATCCCCTGATCAAAGTTTCGACCTGCGATAAGGGGAGCATTATCGGATGGTGGTGTTCCCGCACCACCATTTTTTATTGAGGGTTCTTTTGTGTAATCATGCGCAGTTGAGTTGGTTTAGTAGATGTATAATTGAATTCAAGAAGATCTCCTTATTTACAGGGTTTCCCTTCTACCAGGACGCCGTCGGGGCCGATCTGGTAAGTGGCGCCTATTGCCGCACAAATGATCTTTACTTTTTCCTCAAAAGTTTCGTCGGCCAGGGAAGTCGTCAGCACACACGCGGAAAAGGTCTTTTGGTCGTAACGGATGGGAACGCCATAGGCGGTCTCCAGTTTTTTAAATATTTCCACGACCGGCGCTTCTTCGAAATTAAAAGAGATGCCCGGCGTCAGGCCGCCGTTCTGATCCATAGCAAGATCTTTTTTATCAACGACCGACTGGACAAGATCACGGGTCTGTGCCTTGTATAGGGCCTGCTGGTTAGGCTCCAGGATCAATTGCTGCCGGGTGGGGCTGGTCTTTTTAAAGACGGACACCTTACCGGTCTGCACCAGGACAGCGACGTCTCCATTGTCCTTATTGGTGATCACTTTGAAGCTCGTGCCCAGGACCCTGACCACCAGGTCTTTCGTATACACGTAGAAAGGACGGTCTGCATCTTTGGCTATTTCAAAAAATGCATTCCCTTCCAGGTAGACCTCTCTTTTGTCTTTTTGCAAAAAGACGGCATGCCGGATGCCGGCGCCGGGCTGGAGCGTGATCTTTGACCCGTCCACCAGGTATACCTGCTGGCTGAGAGCCGACAGGTTCGTCCTTTGCAGGTCATGTTGTACTAAATGGCTGATCACTTCATTGCCTGCCGGCATCAGGGCGACGGGAGAGCGGTAATAATGGTAGGCAGTCCCTATCCCGGCAAAAGCCAGCAGGCAGGCGGCTGCCCAATACCCGATCAGCTTCCTGCGCCGGGCAGGAAGGCTTCTTACTAATTCCTGGCCCTCCCGGGCTGTTTCTCCGGCCGGCTGAAGAGCGGGTGTTCGGCCGGTGGTTTTCCCCAGGCTGGTCTGAATGCCTGCCCAAATATTATCGGCAAGCTCCTGGACATCGTCCGGTCTTTCTGTATACGCCAGGTCGCGGGCTATTTCCCGGGCTTTGAAGAGGGGAGTACTAGCATCCGGGTTTTCTTCCATCCATTTCTTCCAATAGGCAATCGTCTCCTCATCGGGAGCATAGACCCATTTAATAAAACGATCATCTTGCAAAAATTTCCAGACGAGACTATCAAGATCTTTCACGGAGCAGTTGTCTTAAAGAATGATAAAATGTGGTGTCTATCAGGAAATGTAGACTCCGGGACATTTATACTCAATAAAAGACAAATTTTTTTCAGGCGAAGCAGTAAAAAAGGAGCAGTGTTGTAAAATCAGGAAATTTGATCTTTTCTTTCAGACGAGAAAGGGATCTGTATAGGAGGTTACTCACGGATTGGTAATTCATATTCATTAATTCGGCGATCTGCTCATTGGAAAAGCCGTGATAAAAGCGGAGTTGGATGACTTCCTGCTGCCGCGGCGTCAGTTCTTTAAGGGCCTTTTTCATAAGGGCCCTATAGGATTCGCGTATTTCTTTTTCGACAACGGTCTTTTCGACAGAGTCTTCCAGGGGATCTCCTGCCGCATCTGCCGCTGACCGAATGAGGTGGATTCGGGATTGACGATTTTTTTCGGAACGAACCAATTTATACCGCAGGGCCCGGAACAGGTAAAATTTTACGGAATCCGTAGAAGAGAGGTTTTCCCGGGAATTCCATAATTCGACGAAAAGCTCCTGGATCTGATCCTTTAGCAGATCCCGGTCCCCGCAGAGTTTTATCCCGTAGGCGATCAGCGGCAGGCTATGCTGCCGGTACAGCGCCGCAAATGCATCCCTGTCGCCATTTTTAAATTGCGACCAGAGCAAGCTTTCGTCGTCCGGCATATGGAGCATATCTACAAAGTATCACTTTTTCTTGAACTTCTGAATGGCATTGATACTGAAATCGCTCAACACGAGGCGGCCGCTGATGGCGGCTCTTTCCAAAAGAAGCTGATCCCAATGCTCCGACCCCTTCCAGAACGTCTCTTTCGTGAGCTTCATCGCTTCCGGATTCGAATGCGACAAGGTATCCGCAAGACGGCGAATGGCTTCTTCCATTTCTTCCACGCCCGCATGCAGCTCCGCATACAACCCTCTTTTCCGGGCCCAATCCGCATTCCTCCACATTGAAGCATCGATCGCCAGGCTGCTGAAGGCGGCCAATCCAATTTTCCTTTCCACCACAGGCCCTACGACAAAAGGCCCGATCCCCATCACCAATTCGCTGAGTTTTATATCGGCCCCTTCGACGGCGATCGCATAATCCGCCGCAGCCGCAACCCCCACCCCTCCGCCCACGCATTTTCCGTGGATACGGGCAATGATGAACTTAGGGCATTTCCTCATCGCATTGATGAGATGGGCGAAGCCGCTAAAGAACAGCAATCCCTGTTCTTCATTCCTGATCGCCAGTAATTCGTCAAAAGAAGCGCCTGCGCAAAAAGCTCTTTCACCGGCAGAACGCAGGATGATCACGCGAATCTCTTCATCATTGCCCGCCCCATGGATCTGATGCGCCAGATCTTCCAGGATCGTTCCCGGAAGGGAATTGCTTTGCGGGTGAAAGAACTCGATCGTCGCGATCCCCCGATGCTTCTCCACCTTTACATAGCCTTCTTTAAATTCATGTATCATGAAGCGTTGTTTTAATTTTTTTTCCTGACCATGGTCAGGATGGTGGCGATGGCGATACTTTCTCCCGTCTCGTCATAGACATCCACATACCATTTTACGATGCCCCTCGGAACATCCGTGTCCAGCTTCTTCTCCTGCTCGACCTTTTCCTTGCAGGTGAGCCTTACCCCGATGGTACTGCCCGCATAGACGGGTTTGAGGAACCGGCATTCTTCCAGCCCGTAATTCAGGAGTACAGGGCCCTTGGCGGCATCGACGAATAATCCCGCCGCCGCGCTCAAAATAAAATATCCATGCGCCACCGGCTTTTCAAAGATCGTCCCTTCCAGGGAAGTATGATCCGTATGGGCGTAGAAATGATCCCAGCTCAGGTTGGCGAAGTTCGTAATATCCGCTTCCGTGACCGTGCGTTTGTGCGTGATCACGGTGTCGCCTACCTGCAATTCTTCGAAATATTTACGGAAAGGATGTTTGTCGTCGAGGTTCTGGTGTGCATGAGGCTGATACACATGGGTGATCTCCGTGATCATCGAAGGAGAACCCTGGATCGCCACCCGCTGCATATAGTGTTTGACGCCCCGGATCCCGCCCATTTCTTCCCCGCCGCCCGCGCGACCGGGACCGCCATGCACCAGCAACGGGAGGGGGCTGCCATGACCCGTACTTTCTTTCGCGCATTCGCCGTTCAACACGAGGATCCGGCCATGATGGGTGGCCGCGCCCAGCACATATTCCCGGGCATTCGCGGGGCTCGCCGTAACGATGGTGCTGCACAGGGAGCCCTTTCCTTTCTTCGATAATTCGATCGCATCGGCGCCGTTCTTATAAGGCATGAGCGTACTCACGGGGCCAAAGGCTTCGATCGTATGCGGCTCTTCGTTCTGAAAAGGCCGTTCGTTCAGCAGTAAGAGCGGGCTTATAAAAGCCCCCTTCACTGCATCCGCGTCGATCAGTTCCACGCTGTCCAGCGAGCCGTACAGGATCTGTGAAGAGGCAAGGATCTTCTGCGTTTGCGCCCGGACCTCTTCCCTTTGGGAGCGGCCTGCCAGCGGGCCCATTCTTACTTTTTCATTTTCCGGGTTGCCGATGGTGGTCTGGGACAAGGCCTTTGCAAGCGCTTTCCAGGCATCTTCCATTTTATTTTCCGGTACGAAGATCCGGCGGACGGCCGTGCATTTCTGACCGGCTTTCACCGTTATTTCTTTTCTCACTTCTTTGATAAAGAGGTCCCATTCCGGCATGGAGGGCTCTACATCCGCCCCGAGCACGAGACAATTCAGCGAATCCGCTTCCATCGTGAAGGGAGTATTCTCGCGCAGGATGCGGGGATGGGATTTCAGCAGCAGTCCCGTCGTAGCCGAGCCGGTAAAGGTCACGGTATCCTGTGCTTCCACATGGTCGAGCAGGTCGCCCGCGCTGCCACAGATCAGTTGCAGGGCGCCGGGTGGCAGGATGCCGGAGGCGATGATCTCCCTCACGACCGCTTCGGTCAGATAGGAGGTGACGGTGGCGGGTTTGACGACGGCGGGTACGCCCGCCAGCAGATTGACCGCTATTTTTTCCAGCATGCCCCAGACGGGGAAATTAAAAGCGTTGATATGGACGGCCACTCCCTCTTTCGGGACGAGGATATGCTGACCCATGAACGTACCGTTCTTTCCGAGATTAAGTCCTTCCCCATCCGTGAAGAAGGATTCATTGGGCAGTTTTCTTCGCAGGGAAGCATAGGAGAAGAGATTGCCGATGCCCCCTTCCAGGTCGATCCAGCTATCGGCCCGGGTAGCGCCTGTCTGGTAGCTGATCGTATAGAATTTTTCCAGGTGCTCCCGGAGGTGCAGGGCGAGGGCGCGTAGCATACGGCCTCTTTCCGGGAAGGTCATTTTACGCAGGGCCGGGTTACCCGTCTTCCGTCCATAGTCCAGCATCGCGCCAAAATCGATCCCTGCCGAGCCTGCGCGGCCGATCTCTGCCCCGGTGACCGCATGGTATAATGCCTGTCCTTCTCCCTCTCCCGGGATCCAATGGCCCCCCATGTAATTTCCCAATCGCGTCATAGTACAATCGTTTAATAGAGGGCGAAATTAGGGATTTTGGGATTGCGAGATTTTGAGATTTGGAGATTTATCTCCGTCCAGAATTGTAAAATCAATAAATCCCGAGATCTGGAAATCAGCAATTGTAGCTTCCGGGTGCCAGTCTGTCACTAAATACGGATTGGTAAATATTTTGAACAGATCCCTTTATGGAAAATACTTATTCGCTGATCGATCATAGTCCCCGGACGGACGGGGAGCTCCTGGATGCCTATTCCAGGACCATCACCGGGGTCGTAGGACAGGTGGCAGAGTCCGTCGTACATATCCAGGTCCAAAAGCCCGTCACCGACAAGCGGACAAAGGAACAGAAGCTGTCGCCCGGATCGGGATCGGGATTTATCATCTCCACGGATGGGTTTGTCGTCACCAACAACCATGTCATCGAGAACGCAAAGGAGATAAAAGTATCCCTGGCCGATGGCCGGATGGTGAATGCGGAATTAAAGGGCACCGACCCTTCCACCGATATCGCCGTACTGAAGATCTATGCAACGGGGTTGAAAGCCCTGTCCTTTGCCAATTCGGAGGCCTTGCAGCCGGGGCAGATCGCCATTGCTATCGGCAATCCGCTGGGATTGCAGCATACGGTGACCGCGGGGGTGGTAAGCGCCCTTGGCAGGACCCTGCGGGCCAATAACGGACGGCTGATCGATGATATCATACAGACCGATGCCTCCCTGAATCCCGGCAATTCCGGGGGACCCCTCGTCAATTCATTGGGACAGGTGATCGGGGTCAATACGGCTACGATCCTTTCCGCACAGGGGCTTTGCTTTGCCGTTTCGTCCAATCTGGCTGCTTTTGTGGCAGGCAAGCTGATCATGGAAGGCAGGGTAAAAAGGGCCTACCTGGGTATTGCAGGTCAGTTGATCAACCTCACCGGACGTATGGTGGCGGCCAACCGGCTGGAGAAACAAACAGGCGTCTATGTCTATGAGGTCGTTCCCGACCAGCCTGCTTATAACAATGAGATCCGGGTCGGCGATATCCTGGTAGGCTTTAATGACAGGGCTATCGGCACCGTGGATGAGCTGCACAAGCAGTTAGGGGAAGAAGTGATCGGACGTTCCGTTCAACTGGAAGTGTTGAGGAATGGGCATAAGACGGTCGTTAAAGTGATCCCGGGGGAAATGCGGTGAAATTTCTGATTGCGAAATTTTGAGATTTGGGGATTTGTTATGCTACCATTCTTTCGTCGATCTCTCTGGAGAGCGAGTCGAAGATCTCATCGATATCTCCTTCTCCCTTGATATACACCACTTTATCGTATTTTCGATAGTGATCCGCAACGGCAGCGGTCTTTTTTTCATACTCCCCGATCCGGGCGCTGATGATCTCTTCGTTGGTATCATCCGAACGACCGGAAGTGAGGCCGCGATTGAGCAGCCTTTTCACCAGCTCCCGTTCGCTGACCTGGAGAGCCAGTACCACGGCGATCTCGGTACCTTTTTGAGTGAGCAGTTTATCGAGGGCTTCGGCCTGGGCATTGGTACGGGGAAAGCCGTCAAATAAGAAGCCATTGGCCTGGGGATTATTGTCCAATGCAGAACTGATCATTTCGATCACCACCTCATCGGGCACCAACTGACCCTTATCCATATAACTCCTGGCCGCCAAACCCAGGGGTGTCTGGCCCGCGATCTCACTCCGCAGCAGGTCTCCTGTGCTCAGGTGCTTCAATCCATACTTGGATATCAGCCTTTCCGACTGCGTTCCTTTTCCGCTACCGGGCGGTCCGAATAGAATTAAATTGAACATAGTACTTAATACCCTTGTGAATGGACAAATATAATATACCAGCCTTATAATTCCTTTAACATTTTGCCCTTTTCCTTAAAAAAGAGAAGGTTAAAGGGGAGTAAGCGCCAAAACACTTAAAAAGGAATGTTAATACCTCAAATTTGTCCCTTTATGGACAATCCCGCTAAACTTAGGCTGCGTAGATTTGTAATATAATTTTACATGATGAACGCAATCAGATATACCGGTGTTATTTTACTGGCCCTCGTGTTTCAGCAGTGCACCTATTCCCAAGCCAACAACAACCTGAAATTAAAAGTTATGGATACTTCAAAAAAAGATAACCCGGCCTATTCCAGGAAGGACAGCTCCGTTGTGAACCTCACCAATGAGCAATGGAAAAAAGTCTTACCGGAAGATATTTATAATGTAGCAAGGCTAAAAGGTACTGAAAGACCCTGGACCAGCCCCTACGAAAGTTCTCATGAAGTGGGGACTTACTATTGCGCCGTTTGCGGCAATGCGCTTTTCCAAAGCGATACCAAGTTCGAAAGCGGTTGCGGCTGGCCCAGTTTTTACCAACCCATCAGTAAAAGCAGCATCATCTTCCTGCCCGATCATACCTATGGCATGGAAAGAACGGAAGTAGAATGCGGACGATGCAAGTCCCACCTGGGGCATGTCTTTAACGATGGGCCTCCCCCGACAGGTCTTCGTTATTGTATCAATGGCGTCGTGCTCGATTTTGAGAAGGCAAAGACCGCCGAGAAGAAATATACCGACGGACAGAAGAAATCATAAAAAAGATCATAGACGGGACGGATCAGGATAAAGGGAGGCCCCGCATGCGGGGCCTCCCTCTTTTATTTAGCATTCAGCAACAGCACCCCATGCGCGGGCACCTCGGCCGAAAAGGAGCCTTTGAACAGGCCCAGGTCCTGCTGGCGCCAGCAATCGCGCAGTTTTAATTGTGCAGCACCTCCGAGAGCGGAGAAAGGCAAGGCTGCCTTCACCCCTTTATCATTCAGATTGAACAGGCCGACCGCCTTCGAACCATCCTGCAAAGGTTTTACCCATACCTGGATCCCGTCCTTTTCCCAGACGCGTTTAGCGGGCCTGGCGGCGGCATCCTGGTCGATGGCCAGCACTTCGTCATTGGTGAGCAGCCCCAGGGTAAAATCATCCAGCCGGCTCATATCGCAGCCGATCAGCAGAGGCGCGGACAGAAGTGACCAGAGGCTGATATGCGTATATTGTTCATCCGGGGTCAGGCGGCTGTCATGCAGGCTGGGTCCCCAGCCTACCCGACCCACCACCAGCATGTCGGGGTCATTAAAATGACCGTTCTCCGTATGTGGAGCCGCCTTATCCTGGTGGAAGCCGATGCCCGACATGCTATTCCAAGTATCCACGATATCTCCCGTGGTGCGCCAGGAGTTCGCCCCGATCTCCGCACCCCAATTCCAGGAGTCCCCCATCCCATACTGGCAAAGACTATAGAGGATATCCCTGCCCGTTTTATCGAGGGACTGGCGCATGGTGATATAAGGTTTTTTTAAATCCTCCATAGAGGGTTTCGCGGGAGCAATGCTGCTATAGGAACACCAGTCGTGTTTCAGATAATCGATCCCCCAGCGGGCATAGGTAGCCGCATCCTGGTCCTCATGCTGGTACGAGCCCAGGTAGCCGCCGCAGGTAGTGGGGCCGGGAGAAGAATAGATGCCCATCTTCAGACCAAGGCTATGCACATAATCCGTGAGCCCCTTCATGTCGGGGAATTTACCGTTCGGCAGGACCTCGCCCTGCGCGTTCCTTTTGTCCTCCCACCCGTCATCGATATTGATATAGGTCCAGCCATGATCGGCCAGTTTGTCCGCCATGGCTTTTGCGGAAGCCCGCACTTTTTCGTCACTGACGGCGAGGCCCCAGCAATTCCAGCTATTCCAGCCCAGCGCCGGGGTAAGGCCGATCTTATCTCCGCAATGGATCGTAAAACTCTTCACGGCGACGCCGGACTTGTTCCTCACGGTAAGGCGCAGCTTAACCTCTGCTTTTTTCGGCAGCGATCCCCGGATGATCCCGGTTTGTTTATCCAGTTGCAGGGTAGAGGGAAGACCGGCTGCCTCATAGGTAAGAGGCCTTTCGCCGGTGGCAGGGATCTTATAGAGAAAGGGCGCGCCGGGACTTACCCCGGTTATTTCCGGGCCGTTGATCTTCGGCATAGGTCCGGCGGCGGGGGTCAGGATATAAGGGGTTCCCTCTGTCAGGGATACCTGCTTTCTGCTTCTTCCTTCTTCTAAGGTATAGAGGACCTGGTAGGACCTGTTCTCCGGGAGCGTAGCCTTATATGTATATTCAAAGGGCCGGTCATGGGCGAAATCCGTACCGATCGTCTGGGAGAAAGCCACCGTTCCCTTCATGGGATCGATCACGCGGATATTCAGTTTGCCCGTAAAGTCGTATTTCTCGCTGGAAGAGCTCAGGCTGATCTTCTTGCTTATTTGTTTGCCCGGGGTGAAAATAAACGGATGATCCGAAGTATTGATCGTGATATAATCCGTCACGTCCATCACGCTGATACCATATCTGCCATCGTACAGGCCCCCGTCCCCGCCGCCGTCGAAGACCCGCACGGCAATGAGGTTGTCCCGGTCCCAATAGATCCGGGCGTCGTTCAGGGACAGCGTATAGGCGCGGGGCAGGTCCCAGCGACCGGCCTTGATAGAGCCCTGCATGCCCCCGTTGGAGCCGATCAGGTAGCCATTCAGATATACCTCATCCCCGTCATCGATCTTACCCAGCTCCAACCGTAATTTTTCTTTCAGGAAAGACTTGTCTTTGATCCCGGAAGGGATCCTGACATGGAGACGGTACCATGCGAACCCGTTGTAATCCGTATAGCCCTGCGATTCCCAGGAAGCCCCGACCTTGATACGGGCCCAGGCAGAATCATTGAAGGAAGGGGAAGCCCATTCAGGCTGGTCGCCCGTACTGAATTTCCATCCATCGGCGATCGGCAGGTCCTGTGAAAAGAGTGAAGAGGTCGTAAGCAGGCAAAAAAAGAGGACAGGAAGTTTTAACATGCAATCATTTTTTAAATATCCTTTAATATTGCAACAAGTTACAAAAGGATGGCTTATTTAAGCATCCGATTAATTACTTTTGCAGGAATATGACCAGCCATCTTAGCTCAGTTGGCAGAGCGTTTGATTCGTAATCAAAAGGTCGTGGGTTCGACTCCCATAGATGGCTCAATGAATTTTAAAGACAAAAATGAACGTGAGTAAATTATCGGATTTATCGGAAGAACTGATCGGGTCGGAGATCGTCAAGCTGGGCGGGGAGATCCGGGAAAAGATCCGGCAGGGTGAAAAGATCTACAATTTTACGGTAGGTGATTTTGATCCGGCCATCTTTCCGATCCCGAAAGGGTTGGAGAACGGTATTGTCGATGCCTATCGTCATCATTTTACCAATTATCCCGCAGCCGAAGGCAACCTGGACCTGCGGGAGTCCATCTCCGCCTTTCTGAAGGACCGCGAGGCCCTGCAATATTCTCCTGCGGAGATCCTTGTCGCCAGCGGCGGACGCCCCCTGATCTATTCCCTGTTCCGTATCCTCGTGGATAAGGGCGATAAAGTGATCTATGCGGTACCTTCCTGGAATAACAACCACTATACCCAGTTTACGGGAGGGGTGCATGTAGTGGTCGAAGCCTTTGCAGAAAGCAATTTCATGCCAACGGCAGATGCCATGAGGCCGCATATCAAGGGCGCTACCCTGATCTGTCTCTGCTCTCCGCAAAATCCCACCGGCACGACCCTGAGCAGGGAAGACCTCACGGCGATCTGCGACATGGTGGTGGAAGAGAACAAACTCCGGGGACCCGGCGAAAAGAAGCTCTATGTGATGTATGACCAGATGTACTGGCATCTCACCTATGGCGCCATTAAACACTATAATCCCATCGAAGTGAACCCGGCCATGCGGGAATACACTATTTTCATCGATGCCATCAGCAAGGTATTTGCCGCGACAGGCGTAAGGGTAGGCTGGTCCTTCGGACCCAAGGAAGTGATCGACAAGATGAAGGCGATCCTTACCCATATCGGCGCCTGGGCCCCGATGGCCGAACAAAAAGCAACGGCCCAATTCCTCTTACAAAAAGAAGAGATCGATACCTACCTCACAGGGTTCCGCGCTGCCGTGGCTACACGCCTGCAACAGATCTACGAAGGGTTCATGCGATTGAAAAAAGAAGGGTTCAACGTAGATGCGATCCCGCCCCAGGCTGCTATTTATCTTACCATAAAGATCGATCTGAAAGGGAAAACAACGAAGGGAGGAAAATCATTGAGCGATCAGGCGGCGGTAACTTCTTACTTACTGGAGGAAGCCAAACTGGCGGTAGTGCCTTTCTCTGCATTCGGGGCTTCTAAAAATTCGCCCTGGTACCGGTTGAGCGTAGGTACATGCCATCTGCAGGATATCCATGAAATGATCCGGAAGCTAAAAGAGGCGATGGAATTGCTGGCCCCTTAAAGGAGTGGTTGGCTTAATTCTTATTGCAGATAAAAACGAAGGGCTTCAGTTCCTTTTGTCTTACCAATTTCTGCAAGGAATCTTTTTTGTAAAGCGTTTTGTGTTTGTTGATATCAAACACCTCATGAGCCATGCAAAAACTTTCAATCGTTTCGAATCGGAACAAAAGGTTATTGAGCTGTTCAAGCTCTTGTTCCATCAATTGTTCGTTGATGTTTTCGTCTTTCACAAGCACAAGCAAATCTCTGTTACAAGTTTTCATTCTTTATTAGATTTTAATAACCAGACATACCTTTACTGATCCCGCAGCCGCATTTTTTGCTGGAACCACCGATCCCACGGCCCGAGCTGCAGCTTGTAATTACAATGCTACTAAATATTACCAATAGTATCAATAAGAGAGTTCTGTTTTTCATGGTTTACTCTTACCAAATTAAACTATTTTGTAGTTAAAATAGTATCGAGCTTGGTAACTCTTTCAAAAATTAACAATCCAGCTATCCGAAGACCCAAGGTACTCGTTGCCCCATTAGACTGGGGGTTAGGCCATGCAACCCGATGTATTCCAATAATTAAGGAATTATTATCCCTTACATGTGAGGTGATTATCGCAGCTTCCGGCGACCAAAAAGCACTCCTGGAAGAAGAATTTCCTTTCCTGACCTTTGTCGATCTTCCCGGATATGGTATAAAATATGGCAAAAATCGTGCCCTTACGCTCCTCAAAATAGTTTCGGGGATCCCTAAAATTTTGATCCGGGTCAAGCAAGAAAGGGCCTGGCTGAGGCGTTTTATCGCCCGGGAACACCCGGATGCCGTGATCTCGGACAATCGGTACGGGCTTTCCGCAAAGGGACTGTTCTCTGTTTTTATCACCCACCAGCTCGGTATTCAAACCCCCTTCGGCAACATCGGTAACCAACTCCTGCAACGCATGAACTACCGGTACATCCGTCGGTTCTCCATCTGCTGGGTGCCCGACCTAGAAAAAGAACATTCCCTGGCCGGGGAGCTCTCCTATCCGGGCAAACTACCGGAGATCCCTGTACGCTATATCGGCCTCTTGTCGAGGTTCACCAAAGAAGGGGGGAAAGACCCTGATAACGCGGCGCCGGCACCCCCCCATATTGCCGACCTGCTGATCTTATTATCCGGTCCGGAGCCGCAACGGACCCTTTTTGAAAGAACGATCATCGGTGAATTACCTTCTTATCCCGGCACCGTATTGCTGGTCAGGGGGCGACCGGGGAAAAAGGGAGGCAGGCGGTATACGATCGCGGAATGGTCAGGGGAACTGGGACAGGACAGCATACCGGGGCTACCCGAAATACTCGGGATGTCCGACCGCCTGAAGATCTACGATCACCTGCCTGCAAAGGCTTTGAATACGGTCGTTTGCGGAGCGGAATGGGTGATCGCAAGATCCGGCTACAGCAGTATCATGGACCTTTTGAAGCTCGGAAAAAAAACCCTCCTGGTGCCAACTCCCGGCCAGATGGAGCAGGAATATCTCGGCGCCTGGTTGAGCCGGCAACAACTCGCGGCCTCTTTCTCACAGGAAGGATTTTCTTTGACCGCCGCGCTGAAGTTCGCAAAGAACTTTCCTTACCAGGAGATCGGTCCCCTGGATAAAGGACAATTGGGGGAAGTTATAAAAGAGCTAATGGCGGAGATTGCGGGATTTTGAGATTGCGAGATTGGGGGATTGGGGATCATTCCTTTTTCGGATAGTCGAAGAACCAGAAGACAGGATCTGCGGACAGGAACTCACTCCAATGGGTAGTGGAACTCGTTACGGCAAAGATCCCGCAGGTAGGCATATTATCCAGCCTTACGGAGGTAAGCGTATTGACAAAAGCCGTAATGCCTGGATTATGGGAGAACAGGGCCACCGAACCAAACCTGTCTTCCAGGCGGGCGATGACCTCTTTGAAGATCTGGACCGGTGCATGATACAATTCGGGGACCAGCAGGATGTCTTTTTCAGAGCGCCCGAATTCACGGCTAAAATATTCTGCGGTAGTACGGGCTCTCCTGGCCGGGCTCGATACAAAAGCATCGATGGGAACGCCGGTCCTGATCAATCGTTGAGCCATGGCAGGAGCATCGCGTTTACCTCTGTCATTCAACGGACGATCCATATCGTTCAATATGGAATGGTCCCAACTGCTTTTCGCATGTCGTATTATCAATAGGGTCTTCATGATCAGCCATAAAGATACTATTTTATTCGGGAGAAAGAAAGGGCTATGATGGGCGGTTGCGACCGTTACTGCCTATATATCAAAGGCTTGTGAATTAATAAAGTTTATAAGAGATACTGTATTCTTGAGTTTTAGCTTCTTTAGGATATTATGCCGGTGTACCTCCACGGTCTTGAGGGAAATACTCAATTCCACGGCTATTTCCTTGGAGGAAAGACCCTCTTTCAAAGCTTTTACGATCTGCATTTCCCGGTCGGAAAGATTATTGATATCCGGGTTGGTCTGGTCGCCGTTCAGCATCTGCTCTGACAGGATATTCTTTACTTCCTGGCAGACGTAGACATTGTTATTGCTGACCTCGACGATCGCTTCCATCATTTCAGTGCGGGGGGAATTCTTGGTGACATAGCCTTTGGCGCCCAGGCGGAGCATTTTCTTCGCATAAGCGGGCTGGGAGTGCATCGATACGCCGATGATCTTGGAGCCGGGGGAGTATTTCCGGATACTTTTCAATACATCGAATCCGCTCATGGGTGACATATTGATATCCAGGAGAACGACATCGGGCCTTTTATCCCTGGCCAGTTCGATAGCGCGTTCCCCGTTCCCGCATTCTGCCACTACTTCAAAATTCTCGTTCTTTCCTAATAAAAAACTCCATGTTTCCCTGATCAATGTATGATCGTCAACGATCATGATAGAAACCTTCTTCATAAGGATTGCGTTTTACTAAATGAAGTTAATACCTGTCAGTGCGAACCTGCGTTCACTGATAACGACTCTGCCGTCATCATTTTTAAACCCATACTTTCAGAACATTAACCACTTTAGTTTTTCACGCGGGGAGGAGAGCTGTCTACAGTGAAACAGCTATATAATATTAAGGTTTTTCTCTGATACACCCAACTTAATTTCGACAGGTCGGCTTTCGGGGACAACACTTGATCCTGGTCAATACCCCCGGACATTTTTCCCTTCCATATAGTTCATGAAGGCTTTATTAACCACCCTGTTACCTCCCGGTGTGGGGTAGTTACCGGTAAAATACCAGTCGCCCGTATTGGTGGGACAGGCTTTATGAAGGGATTCGATCGTCTGGTAGATCACCTGCACGGGTGTCTGGATCTCAGGAGGAGTGATAAGTTCGGCTATCTTATTGGTGATCTCTTCGGTAGTAAAGGGCTTATAGACCCCGCGCACGACGTTCTCCGTGTGCAATTGGCCCGTCCGCTGCAATTCCTTGCATTTCTCATACAGTTCCTGCAGGCAGTTCTCCTTCTTTCTTTCTTTGGTCAGTTCGATGGCGGCGCGGAAGGCGATAAAGTCCCCCAGTTTGCTCATATCGATCCCATAGCAGTCCGGGTAACGGATCTGGGGAGCCGAGGATACGACGATGATCTTTTTGGGTTCGAGCCTTGCCAGCATCCGCACGATGCTTTCCTTGAGCGTAGTGCCCCGGACGATGGAATCGTCAATAACGACCAGGGTATCTTCTTTTTTGCGTACGGTGCCATAAGTGACATCATAGACGTGCTGCACCATTTCGTTCCGGCCGCTATCCTGCGTGATGAAGGTGCGCATTTTTACATCCTTGATGGCTACTTTCTCCACCCGGATCTTCCTGCTGATCATTTCCACCAGCTTATCTTCCGTGATGTCCTTGCCCCAGGAAAGGATCCGCTGGATCTTCACGTCTTTCAGGTAGTCGTCCATTCCTTTCCAGAGACCATAAAAAGCGACTTCGGCCGTATTGGGAATAAAGGAGAAGATGGTGTTTTTCAGGTCGTTATCGATCGCATCGAGGATCTGGCCGGAGAGATTGTAGCCAAGGGCGATCCTTTCGCGGTAGATCTTTTCATCGCTGCCCCGGGAAAAATAGATCCTTTCAAAGCTGCAGGCGCGTCGTTCCTGGGGCTCCAGGATCTTTTCCACCGATACCTTCCCGTCGGCTTTAACGATCAGTCCCATGCCGGGCATGAGCTCCATCACTTCGTTCTCTCCCACATTGAATACGGTGCGGATGGCAGCCCTTTCGGAAGCCGCTACGACCACGTCATCGTTGATATAATAATAGGCAGGCCGGATACCGTGCGCGTCCCGGAAGACAAACCCGTCCCCGTTGCCCATGGCCCCTCCCACGGTGAATCCACCGTCGAATAAGGGCACGGCCTTGCGTAACAGACCTACCAGGTCGATATTACCGGGAGAGGTTTCGTCGGCCTGTACCTGGAAATGATGGATCACCTCCATCATAGCGGCCAGGTCGCTCTGTTGCTGAAATTCACCCGGATCGAGATTGATCAGGCCGAATAATTCATCCGTATTGACCAGGTTAAAATTACCTGCCAGGGCAAGATTCCGGGCGGGAATGGTATTTCTCTTTATAAAAGGGTGGCAAAATTCGGCATTGTTCTTACCCTGGGTGCCGTAGCGCAGATGCCCCAGGAGCAATTCCCCCAGGAAGGAGATATGACCCTTCATGAGGCCGGGATGTTTGGTGATATCCGGCTGGTACTGTTCCAGTTCCTTCACCTCCCCCATTATTTTGGAGAAAATATCCGCAATGGGTTGATTATTACTGCTTCTGATACGTTGGAGAAAGGGATGACCCGGCTCTGTATTTAGTTTTACCGCGGCTACACCCGCTCCGTCCTGTCCCCGGTTGTGCTGTTTTTCCATCAGCAGGTACAGCTTGTTGAGACCATAAAGTACGGTCCCGTACTGCTGCAGATAATAAGAGAACGGTTTACGTAATCTAATGAATGCCAGTCCGCATTCATGTTTGATGTCGTCGCTCAATTTCGTCCTTTTTTAATGGTGCGACGGCTCCTTCGGGGTCGTCGCTCATGGAAAAAAATAAGACGCAAAGTTACGGGTTAATTTGACAATTGACGATTTCGGGATTATCGGATTTCGAGATTTAACGAATCCTGGGGGAATGTCCGAAGGGGGCAGGGAATGGCCGGAAGGGGTTGGGGGTGATCCTGAGGGGGTAAACGAGTGGTCAGTGGTGAGTTATGAGGCAAGGGCAGGGAATGGCGCAAACGGGAAGTTGCCGGTGACGGGTGGTGGGTCTCCTTCGCCAAGGCTACGGCGACCAGGCAAAAAAAACCCCCAGTCTTCATAGGCTTGGGGGGAGGTAACGAACCTCATTGGCTTTTCTAAGGATGGATTGGACTCAACTAAACCTTTTTTACAGGATAAGGGTCAAAGCTTGGACGTATCACGGACATTGGATTCTAACTACCGAACAAAGGTCAACTAAAGCCAGCAGCTAAGGAAGAAAACGGCGCTTCAATTCCCGGGTATAAGGGAAAACTAAGGCGCCGTTAAGGGTATACCACTATCCGAATGAAGGCTAAATATAGGTGGCGTTCGTATTAATGAAGTTTACAAGAGAAGCAGAGTTTTTGAGCTTGAGTTTCTTAAGAATATTATGACGATGGACCTCAACCGTCTTTAAGGAGATATTCAGGCTGGTGGCGATCTCCTTGGAGGAGAGGCCTTCCTTGATAAAGTTGATGATCTGCATCTCTCTTTCGGTGAGGGCATTGATATTCGGCGAATCCTCCTTTTCGTCGAGCAATTGTTCGGAGATGATGTTCTTGATCTCGTCGCAAATGTATTTATTGCCATGATTCACTTCCAGGATGGCCTTGATCATTTCCTCCTTGGAGGAATTCTTCGTGACATATCCCCTCGCACCCATCTGGAGCATTTTTTTTGCATACGCCGGCTGGGAATGCATGGAGACACCGATGACCTTGGAGCCGGGAGAGATCTTCCGTATCCGTTGCGTGGCTTCCAGTCCGGAGAAGGGCGCCATATTGATATCCATTAATACGACATGGGGACGTTTGGTCTTGGCCAGCTCCACTGCCTCCTGCGCATCTCCGCATTCAGCGATCACCTGGAACCGGGGGTCGCTGTTCAGGATATAGCTCCAGGTCTCTCGTATCAGTTTGTGGTCGTCGGCGATAAGAATATTGATCTTGCTCATATAGGATTGTTTTAAAAGCTTATTACTGTACAGGCACCTGGACCCTCAATTTACATCCCTGACCAGGAGCGGACACGATCGTCACTTTTCCTCCGAAGAGGTCTGCCCTGCTCATGATATTGGAAAGTCCGAGTCCTTTTTTATTTTTTACCTTGTCGGGGTTGAACCCTTTTCCATCGTCGGTGATATTCAACTCGATCCGGTTTTCCATTTCTTCGAGGATCAGTTCGATGATCAGGTTTTTCGCCTCCGAATGTTTCAGCACGTTGTTCACCTGTTCCTGGATGATACGGAATAACATCAGCTTTTCCTTATCGCTGATCTTTTCATCAAATTTTCCAACCGGGTAAAATTCCACATGGATCGCACGCGTGGTGCGGATACTTTCCACAAGATCGGATATGGAATCCAGCAGCCCGAGATCGCCGATGCTGGAAGGCACCAGGCTCCGCGAAATATTCCGGATCTCATGGATAGCATCATGGATATTCCCGGCGCTGCGGGTAATGAGTTTCAATCTTTCCTTATGGTCCGTCTTGGCCAGTTCGAGGTATAATTTAGTCGTCGAAAGGATCTGGTTGATATTATCGTGAAGCTCCTTGCCGATCTCCGCCCTTTCCCTTTCCTGCGCATCCACCATCGCCTGGGCAATGAGCTTTTGTTTCGTCAGCTCCTGCTTCAGCAACTTCTTTTCCATCTCTCTTTTCTCCGTGATATCCTGCATCGATCCCACCATGCGGATCAGTTTGCCCTCCTTGCCCATGACGAGGAATCCCCTGTCGGAAATGAGGGCATATTTCCCATCCGATTTTTTAAACCGGTACTCTTCCCACCAGAGCCCCTTGTCCTTCCGCTGGATAAACCTTCCCATATCCTTCAATACTCTTACCCTGTCTTCCGGATGAACATGCATTTCCCAGAACTTCCGGGTCCTTACCTTTGGACCGGGCTTATAGCCAAATTGATGATAGAATCCTTCTCCCCAGAAATAGAGTTCCGTATGCAGGTCCCAATCCCAGATAGCATCATTGGTGGCCTTGGTAGCCAGCATATAGCGTTCGTTGCTGATCTTGAGTTCTTCTTCCGCCCGGTTGTTCACCAGGATGATCCGGATCAGGTTGGCCGCCCGCTCGATAATATCCATCTCTACATCTGTAGGCGCTTTGGGGGTTTTATAATAGGTGGCGAATGCAGCCAGCACTTCTCCTTTTGCATTGAAGACGGGCAGCGACCAGCAGGCGCGGAGCCCGAATTGCAGAGCCAGATCTTTGGCACCCGACCAGAGGGGATCTTTCTCTATATCGCTGACGATCACTTTTTCTTTCCGAAACATGGCCGTACCGCAACTGCCGGCGTCCGGGCCCATCGGTAAGCCATCGATTGCATGAGAATAAATGGCAGGAAGCCGGGGGGCCGCTAAATGGCGCACGGTGATCCCGTCATCATCCAGGGTCAGCACCGAGCAGAACATACCCGGGAAGATATTTTCCACCCCTTTCAGGAAGTAATTGATAATGGTCTGGAGGGAAGCTTTTTTATTGGAGTTGAGTTCCAGTACTTTTTTCTCCAGGGCCAGCATCGTCTCCTGTTTCTTACGCACCGTTACATCCTTAAAATAAACGAACAATCCCTGGGCCGAAGGATAGACGCTCGTCTCGAGCCAGCGGTCAAAGCGTTCGTTGTATTCTTCGAAGGTGACCGTTATTTTCTTGCGGAGGGATTTGTGAAAGGACAGCCAGGTATCCGTATTCACCAGTTCCGGTAATTTTTCCCAGATAATATTGCCGACCATTTCCGAAGAAGGGAGATGGGTGATGCGTTCGGCTTCCCGATTCCACAAAGAGACCCGGAAGGATTTATCCAGTACGAAAAACCCATCGGTGATACTGTCGAGGATGCCGGTGATCTGTTCCGAATATTGGCGCAACTGCTCGTCCGAGCTTTTCCGCTCACGTATATCCGTAAACGACCATATATAACCGAGGTTCTCTCCTTTCAGGTTCTGAATACTATCCGAACGGAGGGAAAGATCGATCACCGCACCGGACTTATCATATCCGGGGATATCGCCCGACCAGGATCTCCCCGCCTGCAGGTCGGTCACCAGTTTGCGTTTCAGCGAAGCCTGATGTATACAGCCCAGGATACCGCCACTCTCGCTATTCCATTGCCGGATAGTGCGTTTGAAGATCTTTTGGTGTGACGGGTTCTGATAGATGACCTTAAAGTTTATATCTGTTATACTTATTGCGTCAGAGGTATTATCGATCGCTGTCTTGATCCGGATGATCTCTTCCTGTGCCAGTTTGTTCTCCGTAATGTCCTTATTGACAGCCACAATGCCGGTGATCTTTTCTTCGCTGTCCCGGATATACCGAACAGAACAAAGAAGGTACGACTTTTTTCCGTTAGCTGAAAGGTACGCTACTTCTCCATCCCAATAGCCCCTCTTCCCAAAAAGAACGCCGACTTCCTCTTGTGTAATATTTACATACTCATAACTGACCAATTCCCAGAAGGGTCGGCCGATCGCCTGTCTTGCGGAAATGCCATAGAATTTTTCGGCCGCTTTATTCCAGTGTATGACCCGGTATTCCAGGTCGGTAGAGACGATGATCTCGGAGACATACTTGACGAGATTGGCCTGGTGCCTCAGTTCATCATCTGCCGGCCGGCGGTGATCGCGGCCATCGGCGGACCGGGCAGTTTCCCCATAGATCTTCATCCCCGTCAATTGCCAGCCTCCGGCGGATTCTCCATCATGCACCGGCGTAGCGGTCCATCGGATGAAACAAGGCTTTGAACCCTGTGAGTTTATAGTAAGATCGAAGGAACCTGGTAGAACGGGGGCGGAAAATTGGGGACCGGGGTCAGGGTCGAGGCGGCCTATATGCGAAAAGACCTCCAGGACATTCTTTTCCAAGGGGTCGTGGATGCCCTTTTTCTCAAGAAAGGCGGTGAACCGGGCACAAAGGGCCGTGATAGCTCCATCCGGAGCGATTTCAATAAAATAAGGTTGTATAAACTGCTTTATCGTAGGGCCGGACTTTTTTGCGCTACTTAGCATAAAATGGTTGAATAAGTGTCAGATTTTTCGTGCCGGGACCTATAATTTGCGGAATCCTTTAGTTCGACTGAAAAATCCATCATCAAATTACTAAAGAACCGGTTATACCCTAGCAGCTAAGATAATATTTCCAGTCCAACTAAGGGTTAATACCTAAATTAATTCCCAGCGGTAGCGGCCGTATTCTGCCATTTTGTAAGATTGTGACAGGGCTTGTAATCCCCGTCGATCATCACATAAAAAGTGGGGATCATGGAAGTGAACCATTTTTCGAGGGCAGCGGACTTCTTTTCATCCAATGCGCGTTGGGCGATCCTGTTGTAATCGTCGCGGATGTTTTCACGATGGGGCTCGGATTTAGAGACCATCAGGACGATACGCACCCCTTTCTTGCCCCTTTCGTCCGTAAAGACGGTAGGTTTGGAATATTCGCCGGGTTTAAGATTAGAGTTTTTCAGGAGCAGGACCATGTCTTTGTCCATATCCTCGATCTTGAGGAAGGTAGAGCCGTCCCTACCCATGATCTGCCCGGCGGTGGATTTCGCGACATCATCGTCACTGAATTTCGATACGGCTTCCCCAAACCCATAGCTTCCCGCGATCAGCTGGGTACGGATACTATCCAGTTTGGAATTAGCCTCATCGATCTCGGGCTGGGTGATCTGGGGTATTTTCAGGATATGCCGGACAAGGGCGTCATCCCCGTTACGGGACACCATTTGAATGATATGATAGCCGATCTTCGTCTTGATCACCGGGGACACCTGCCCTTCTTTCAGGCGAAAGGCAGTGGAGAAGAACACAGGGTCCCAGATCTTATCGCTGCGATTCAACTGGATCTGGCCGCCTTTATCTTTACTTCCCGGATCGTCGGAATAGAATCCCGCCAGGGTCTCGAACTTCTTTGTGCCCGCTTCCACCTGTCGCTTGTATTCGTTCAATTCGTCGATCGCCAATTTTTCGATATCGCGGCTGGCCTTGGGATAAAGGATGATCTGGCTTAGCTGCATTTCCGATTCGTAAAAAAGGTATTTATCCTTGGGGATCTTTTCGAAATATTCTTTTACTTCCGTGGGAGAGATCTTGATATCCGATACGATCTTATTACGCATGGCCTGGGAAAGCCTTTGTTCGCGGATCGGCAGGCGGAAATCTTCCTTGGCCTGGTATACCGTCCTTTGCGCGATCTGTTCAAAAGCATCCTTTCCGCCGTAGAGATTGATAAAGTAGCGTATCCGCTGTTCGACCTCGGCCTGCACTTCGTCATCGCTGACGGGAAGAGAATCTTTTTCGGCTTGTAATACCAACGCTTTCTGGATCAGCATCTGGTCGAGAATGGAGCATTCGTCGACGCCCGTGGGGACGCCGCCATTCCGTTGCATGTCCGCGATGGCCGTAGCCAGTTCCGAACGCAGGATGATCTTATCGCCCACGATGCCGGCGATCTTATCCGCCACCACTTTTTGTTGTTGGCCCAGGCAGTTGATCAGTATAAAGAGAGTGGCAGGTAAGAGAACAAATCTTTTTAGCATACAACGAGGTATAACGATACAGATCCAAAAATAATTCGAACTACGCGAAATACCCCCACGAGGGGGGTATTTAACAAAAGTTTTAAGTTAAAGTGTGCGTTTTACTTCTTCTTCTTCATAGGCCTCTACGATATCGCCCACATGGATATCATTGTAGTTCTTGATAGTCAGGCCGCATTCCATACTGGAAGGCACTTCCTTCACATCGTCCTTGAATCGTTTGAGAGAAGCCAGTTCGGCCGTAGCTCCTTCGCCGACGGGGTAGATCACGATACCATCGCGTACCAGTCGGATCTTCGAGTTACGGAAGATCTTTCCGTCGAGTACATAACAGCCCGCCACAGTGGCCTTATCAAATTTGAACACATTGCGGACTTCCACGTTCGCGACGACCTTTTCCTGTATTTTCGGTTCGAGCATCCCTTCCATAGCGCTCTTCACCTCTTCGATGGCATTGTAAATGATAGAGTAGGTCTTGATCTCCACTCCTTCGCTTTCGGCCAGGCGGGAAGCCTGGAGAGAAGGCCGGACGTTGAAGCCGACGATGACGGCATCGGAGGCGGTTGCCAGCAGGATATCGCTTTCCTTGATGGCGCCCACGGCCTTGAGTACGACGCGTACGGCGATCTCTTCCGTAGAGAGTTTCTGCAGTGAATCGCTGAGCGCTTCCACGGATCCATCCACATCCCCTTTGATGATCAGGTTCAGTTCCTTGAAATTACCAAGGGCCAGACGACGACCGATCTCATCGAGCGTAATATGTTTCTTCGTACGTATCCCTTGTTCGCGTAAGATCTGGGCCCTTCTGTTGGCCACTTCCTTCGCCTCGCTCTCATCCTCGTAGACCTTGAACTTTTCCCCGGCCTGCGGAGCGCCATTCAGTCCCAGGAGCTGTACGGGGGTGGAAGGGGGAGCCCCTTCTATCCGCTTGTTCCTTTCGTTGAACATGGCTTTCACGCGACCGAAATATTGCCCGGAGACCACGAGGTCGCCATTATTAAGGGTCCCGTTCTGGACCAATACGGTGGCCACATACCCACGTCCCTTATCCAGGGAGGCTTCGATAATGGTACCCGAGCCTTCACGTTCGGCATTAGCCTTCAGATCGAGCAATTCGGCCTCGAGGCCTATTTTTTCCAATAAGAGGTCTACATTCAGTCCTTTCTTGGCCGAGATCTCCTGTGACTGGAACTTTCCACCCCAATCTTCCACGAGGATATTCATACCGGCCAGTTGCTCCTTGATCTTTTCAGAGTTGGCGCCATCCTTATCGATCTTATTGATCGCGAAGATCATGGGCAGCCCGGCTGCCTGGGCATGGGAGATCGCTTCTTTCGTCTGCGGCATGACGGCATCGTCCGCAGCTACTACGATCACGGCCACATCGGCGGCCTTGGCGCCACGTGCACGCATAGCGGTGAAGGCTTCGTGACCCGGCGTATCCAGGAAGGTGATCTTTTTCCCCGTAGCCGTCGTGACCTGGTAGGCCCCGATATGCTGGGTGATACCCCCTGCTTCCCCGGCTACGACATTGGCGCTGCGGATATAATCGAGCAAAGAGGTCTTACCGTGATCCACATGGCCCATGATCGTAACCACGGGTGAACGCGAGATCAGGTCTTCCGGATCGTCCTCCATCTCTTCTTCTTCCATTTCCGCCGCATCGTCGATGCCTATGAATTCTACCGTATATCCAAATTCTCCCGCCACCAGTTCGATGACATCGGCTTCCAGGCGCTGGTTGATGGACACCATCATACCCAGGCTCATACACTTGCCGATCACTTCCGCATAACTTACGTCCATCAGGTTGGCCAGTTCGCTGACGCTGATGAATTCCGTTACCTGGAGTTTGTTGTCCGCCAGATCGTCGCCGGTGGTCTGTTCAGCCATTTCATCCCGCTTTGCGCGCCGGTATTTAGCTTTAAGGCTTTTTCCGCGGCCGCCGGACCCCGCCAGCTTGGCCTGGGTCTGCCGGATCTTTTCCTGAATTTCCTTTTTATCGATCTCTTTGACCTCTCGTGGAGCATTCGTGCCCGGACCCGGACGGCGATTGCCGCCGCCACCCTGATGAGGAGGGCCGCCCTGGCCTGCGCGGCGCAGGGGGATCGCATTCCGGCGTGGTTCACCGGGCTTCTGAGCGCCGGTTCCGCCCTGTTGAGGGGGACCGCCTGCATTATTCGGTCTGCCGCCGTTGTCCTTCTTCTCGATAGGAATTCTCTTCCGTTTCCTTTTCTCTTCCATGGGCGGCTTAGGCCTTGTATCGTTGTTAACGGGCAGTTCTATCTTTCCGAGGATCCGGGGACCTTCCAGCTTCTCCGCCTTGATATTTTCGATGACAGGAGGAACATCCGACTCTTCCGCGGCAGCCGGGGCTTCCTGGATGACCGGCGGAGCTTCTTTTTCGGGCTCTGGCTCTTTGGCGGCTATTACAACAGGTTCCGGCGTAACTTCTTCGGGTTTGACCTCTTTTTCCTCCGGCTTTTCTTTCTTCTCCTTTTTCTCTTTCACCACGGGGATTTCTTCCGGCTCTGCCTTCTTCACGGGCTCTTCCTGCCGGGCCTTGACGGGCTCAGCGGGAGCGGCCTCTTCTTCAATCTTTTTACCAGCTTTCCTGGGGCGGGTAGAAGAATCTATGGAATCCAGGTCGATCTTGTCCACTACTTTGGGGCCTTCGAGTTCCGGCGCTTCGATCTTGGTGATCTCAGGCTCTTCCTTCTTCTCTACGACAACAGGCGGCGGGACTACCGGCGGCTCCGGTGTAACGGGCGCTTCCTCCTTGGCGGTCTTCTTGATGATCTCTTTTTTAAAGACCACCGTTTCTTCTTCCTTCTTCTTCTTGGCTTCCAGGCTTCCTTTGGGCAGGTCGATCTGATCGCTTTTTATCTTAGCGACTTTATCTCCCTGGAATTCCTGGAGCAAAAAGCGGTACATGTCCTCTGTGAGCTTAGACGTGGGTTTCAGGTCATCCTTCGTAAATCCTTTGCCCAACAAGAAATCCACAAGGGTATCTTTACCGATGTTGAATTCCTTGGCCGCAGCCATTAAACGAGGTGTTGTTGTTTCTGCCATATTTGTCTACCAAAAGCCCCTTGTTGGTCAGGAGCTTAAGATCGTTCCTTTTAAAATTATTCAAAAATTATCCGTAAAATAAACAATATACTATTCTTTCTTGAACTCTTCTTTCAGTACCCGTCTCACATCTTCGATCGTTCCTATTTCCAGGTCCGTCCTTCTTTCGAGTTCTTCTGCGGTCAGGTCCAATACGCTGCGGGCCGTATCGCAACCGATGCGCTTCAGCTCATCGATCACCCATGTTTCTATCTCATCGCTAAATTCTTCCAGGTCGATATCGAATTCTTCCGGTTCGCCTTCATTATCGCGGAATACGTCGATCGAGTACCCGGTCAATTCCTGCGCCAATTTGATGTTCACCCCCTTACGTCCGATGGCCAGGGATACCTGGTCAGGCTTAAGGTATACGCTTGCATGCAGTTTTTCACCATCCAGGTCCATACTGGTGATCTTGGAGGGGGTCAGCGAGCGCTGGATGAGCAATTGGGTATTATTGGTCCAGTTGATGACGTCGATATTCT
>Ga0307516_10000385_pt1 | contig 57574 bp, 79 predicted proteins | sample 19_EM_MG_FD_203310 | JGI IMG/M metagenome (GOLD analysis project Ga0307516, IMG submission 203310) | Populus trichocarpa ectomycorrhiza microbial communities from riparian zone in the Pacific Northwest, United States - 19_EM | ecosystem: Host-associated > Plants > Roots > Unclassified | place...
CGAGGCCATAAGCCCTCGGATCACAAACTCACCCGGCAATCAGCGTGCACACGACCGGCAAGGACGAAAAAAATTGGCAGGCCCGTCTGGAAAGGCCGAATTCTCGTAAACTCGAACTCGGAACATGGAATTAGCTCACAACCCTAGGCCTCAGAATGTCCGATTTCACTGACTTCAAATCCAACTTCGCCGGCGACCTCGTCACACCCACCCCGACTATCTCCTCTCCATCGCACGCTGGGCAGCCAACGCGCAGCGCCACCCAAAATTCGTCGCTTTCGTCAGCACACCCTCCGACGTCGCTCGTGCCATCGCTTTTGCCCGTGAAAATCGCCTCCCCATCGCTATTCGTGGAGGGGGCCACAACCCGGCAGGTGCCTCGTCATCGATCTCTCCAGGCATCTGAATAAAGTAAGGGTCGATCCCGAGGAGAAACTCGCTTATGTGGGTGGAGGTGCGCTGTGGGAGACGGTCGATAAAGAAGCTATCAAGCACGGTTTAGCCACCGTTGCGCGTACTGTCAACCATGTAAGTCCATCTTTTGTTGTGGATGAGGCATGCTCTAATTTTGGCGATAGACTGGTGTTGGAGGGTTCGTTCTGCTTCGCCTCTTTTCCAGATTATCTCACCGTCATCATCAGCTTGACTTTGGGCGGAGGCTACGGCTGGCTCACTGGAAGGCACGGACTGGCCATCGACAACCTCGTGCAAGTACGTTCACCAATCTCTCGTAATGCTCCCATCCCAACATTTAATCCCTCCCAGGCAACCATCGTCACAGCATCCGGCTCCATCGTCACCACCAGCACCACATCGCACCCGGACCTCTTCTTCGCTATCCGCGGCGGTGGGTCCAACTTTGGGGTCTTAACCGAGTTTGTCTTCAAACTCCACCCCCAGCGTCCCACAATCTACGGCGGTCACCTCATCTTTGCCCCTCCTGCGTTGGAAAAGATCGTCGACGTCACGAAGGAGTGGTGGGCAAATGTCGGAGAGGACGAAGCGATGCTGAAAGCTCGCTACCGTCTCGCCGGATGGCAACGTACGTTGTAGGTCCTCATATCATATCACACCTTCACCGAAAACGATCTCAACAGCCCGCCATGTTTCTCTTCCTGTTCTACAACGGCTCCGAAGAAGAAGGGAGAGTGAAGTTTAAACAGTTCTTTGACATCGGTATGTAGCTTCCTCCCATTCCATCCATGGCTCTGACTTAACCCTCACGTTACTAGGTCCCCTATTCGATCAGACGCGCGAAATGCCGTTTGAAGAGTTGAACTCTCCCAGAACTCCTCTTACACGGTCAAGGCATGTACATGAAGGGCCTCGGCCACCGCGGGCCAGACTACCCCTGCATCCTCGAAGCCCACACCCGCCTCATCGACGGGGCCGCCCAAAACCACTTGCGGTTCCGCTCTACGATCCTCTTCGAGTACTTTCCCCTCTCCAAAGTCAACTCCGTGCCTCGTGGTACGACGGCGTTTATGAGGACCGGGGAGTCAAACGTGCTGATCCTCATCGCGTGGACGCCTGCTGCTGCTCCTGCGGCGTGTGGGGCCTTGGATCTGGGAGAGACGGAGAAGGGGAATACAGATGAGGCGAGGGAGTTGGCGAAGGAGCTGGCGGGGATTCTGTTGAGTGGGCAGGAGGAAGAAGGGTTGCAGTTGGGGTATACGAATTATGGTGCGTTTGCCAGCGTATAAGTAAAGTCGTTTTCACATCGTCTTTTGCTAGATCCGGATGCGGAGAGTGGAGATAAGGCTAGGCCGGCGTTTGGGGAGAATTATTAGAAGATGAGAGAGGTGAAGAGGGTGTACGATCCTGATGGGGTGTTTAACAAGTGGTTCCCGATCACTCCTGTGCTTTCTTTTTTTGTTTGAGATACTGTACTCACGTTGTTAGTTTGTAAATCTGTGATTATTACTGTCACGATGACCGTTTTGGAATTGACGTCGTGCTTGCCACAGGTCCCGGTCATGGAGCCTGACCTAGAAGAAGGCTCGAGAAAATTGCATCGGATTCGCCGCGGGATTATAATATGGTGTCCACATTATATCTACTCGAGTCCAATTTGCCCAACACGGCAACACCCACACGAGGTCGCGTGGGAAACGCATGATCACTACACCTCCTCTACCTGTGCAGGGATAGGCAGACGACTCCGTCCGGATCTCTGTCTCGCTCACATCGCTCCAAAGGTAAGAGGAGTGTCTGTCCCTGCCTCACGGTATGGTCTGTCACATGTTAGCAGGGAAATTCAGGATGGCGAAACAGCGGCTCACCTCGGCGGTCGCCGGTCACAGCTGAGAAATGATATGTACAGAAGCGTTAATGCAGTCAAGGGGCCACGTGTTCGAGAGTGGGGTGCCAAGAGATCTCTGGAGGGCTCATCGCAGTTGGTTGGGTAGGGAAGAGGTGCAGAAAGACGGCGCGTGTGACAGTTTCCATGTGTATTACTCATGTTTGTCAGGGATGACCGAAAGATCGATTCAACTGTGGCCGGATAGACTCGTGCCCATCCCCTGGTACTCGGGATGAGCATTGTCAAGGAAGCGGCGATCTACTTACCCCATGTGAGGGAACGATCACCGGTCTATGGCCAGATATGATCTCGACTGTGGCGTTCGATTTACTCGAGTCCGCGCCTAAGCTAATTACGGATGATCCCCTTGACACCTATCACAATGTCCTTCGTCAATGTCCTCGTTGATGAAATACTTCAGCGGCCAGTCGACCGTGGATGACGGGAACGAAAGAGAGAAACAACCAGTCTTGACTTGATATAGGAACGGCGGGAGCGAGAAGTCCGTCTCACCTAGGCTGGTGGAAGGCGATCAAAAGTCATACTTATGGGCAGTCTCCTCCCATCCACACTTCGAGCGATAAATGCTTAGTCATAATTGCAGTAGAATATGATTAATCAATTGTGACTAAGCAATATCGCCCGGAAGGAGACTGGGTGGTGGTTGTCATGGGCCGGAAAAGGAACGACGGACGATTTTCGTTTATTATAGTACTAACCCAAATCTTGCACCGTCAGCCATCGCACCATGTCACCCACCGATGACGAGTACAACTTCGACGAAAGCTCTCTCGCAACGAAGAGAAGAGCCCAACGCGCATGTGACATCTGCAGGAGAAGGAAAAGTAACTTCCGTTCTTACAATTCGCTCGACATTCGCTGATGACATCTTCAGTCCGATGTGAGCCTTCCAGCCCCTTTGCCCCCGCGATCTCTCATTGTTATAGGCGACGGCGGGAAACTGCCTGGCGATAAGTGCTCCAACTGCTCCACGTCCTTGTTTGAATGTACCTATGTCGACGTTGCGAAGGTCCGCCTTCACACTCTTCCTTTCCTAAATCTTTCTCCTGACTCATCGTCCAGCAACGTGGTCCTTACAAGGGGTAACATTATACTCTCACCACGCATCATTAGACTCTCAAAATAGACATGCTAGATACGCCGGACGGCTGGAGAACCGCCTTGAAAAACTCGAAGGTCTTCTAAACAAGGTGCATCTCACTCCTCGTCCCTCACCCTCCCCTCATCCTCCCGCAGATCTGTCCAGACCAACGGGCTCTCGAAGACCCTGGAGCCTCAGAACTTGACATCAGGTCCACCAACCGCCCGTCTATGTCCTCCTTCCAAGTCTTACCGCCCACCACCAACGTTTCCACCTCCACCATCCGGAATGCTACCAATCCCAAGATCACCTCACTCGATCTCGACGCCAACGGTCACACCGCAGCCCCTGAAGACAGTCTCGACGAAATCATTCAAGGTGTCACAACGATGGCCATCAATACAGCCAAACCCCACTTCATTGGCAGGGCGAGCACCGCAAATTTCGTAAACGTCGCATTTCAAGCCAAAAGCGCCTATACAGGCATAGGCTCAGACACCGTGAATTTCAAGAGGGAAGAATTCTGGTCTCCCCATCCCGTCAGTCATCTATCCCCCGTTCCTCCTTTGCTTCCACTCAAACCCTTTAAACAGTGGGAAGTCATTCCCAAGCAACCGCTGAAGACATGCTACACCTTCCCCCCTCCGGATCTCCTTGACTCTCTCATCCACCACTACTTTTCCACCGTCAACATATTTCTCCCACTCCTCCACCGTCCAGTCTTTGAGAGGTCGATCGCAATGCAACTCCACCACACCGACGATGATTTTGCAGCAAACGTCCTTTTGGTTTGTGCCCTGGGGGCTCGTTACTCAAATGATGACAGAGTGAAGCTGGACGGTATCGATGACTGGTCCTCCTCTGGCTGGAGGTGGTTTAATCAGGTCGAAGCTCATCGACGATCATATCACAGTCTCGGGTCGCCCACCTTGTACGATTTACAATTCTACTGTGTATGTTTCTCCACTCTCCCCGGCTCTCTCATTAACTTGTGCTCCGTTCAGCTAGCGGTCCTGTTCCTCCAGGGTTCCTCCAACCCGTATACTTGCTGGACGATGATCGGAATCGGGATCAGGCTTGCCCAGGATGCTGGCGCTCATCGGCGCAAGCAGAATAGGGCGAATATGACGGTGGAAGATGAGATGTGGAAGCGGACATTTTGGTAACGTCCTCCTCTTCTGTCATGATGAGTCGTCGCATTGACGAACTTCGATATATAGGGTTCTGCTTTGCATCGACCTCGTCGTCAGTGTAGGACTTGGACGGCCGTGCGCCATTCAAGACGAAGAGTCAGCTTCCCTTTCGCCTCTTTCTCATGGCTTATCAGTATCCATCTTCACAGCTTTGACCTCGACTTTCCAATCGAGTGCGACGACGAGTATTGGGTCACTTCGGAACAAGATGAAGAAGCATCAAAGCCTTTTCCACTGGCTTTTCTCCAGCAACCCGTCGTCTTCAAACAGCCAGCAGACAAACCTTCATTGATCACGGGCTTTGTCCTGACTTTGAAGCTCAACAAGGTACTGGCCGTGCTTCTCAGGACGATAGTAAGTATCTGCCTTCTTTTCTCTCTTCCATGACTAATCCTTCGTTGCAGTACTCGTTAAAAAAGAACCGGGTCCTTCTCGGCTTCATCGGCGAGCACGGTGAACAACAAATCGTCTCCGAGCTCGACTCAGCGCTGAACCAATGGGTTGATTCCGTCCCCGACCACCGTAAGTTCAAAGCTCTTCTCCTCACATAAACTTAATACTCTTTACCCTAGTCCGTTGGGATGCCCACCGCGAGCATCCCCGGTTCTTTGAACAATCCGTTTTGCTCTATGGTCACTACTACCATGTACAAATCCTCATCCACCGACCGTTTATCCCGACCCCAAACATGCCCTCCTCGACGACCCCATCGCTAGCCATCTGCACCAACGCGGCGAGATCGTGTAGCCATATCCTGGATGCACAGTTGAAGAGGGGTCTCGGCCTTTTGCCCCATTTGCAGGTGTGTCGTAATCTTTCCCCGTTGACCTTTTGTTCTGACTCGACCGCAGGTCGCTGCATTTGCAGCTGCCAGCGTCCTGCTGCTGAATATTTGGAGCGGGGTAAGGTCTGGTGTGACGACCGACCCCGTCAAGGAGATGATGGATGTCCATAGATGTATGAACACGCTCAAGGCTTGCGAAGACCGGTCAGTCCTGTTCCCGTCTTATTCTCTTCCAACGACGTGTTTATTTTTGCCCATTGTAGGTGGAATTCCGGTGGTTGCTTGCTGTAAGTTGTCTTTCTTTCAGGGAGAGATGTGATGTCGAACGTTGGATGCACAGGGATATCATACAAGAGCTGGCATTTGCAGGTGACTTACCACTCCCGCCCTCTCCACCTGCGAGCAACAAGAGGGGACGAGACCCAGATAGCCCAGCTTCAAAAACCTTGCCTTTGCCACTTGGATCCGCGCCGGATCCGTCCACCCTGCCCAGCACGCCGCCTTTTTCGCCAGAGCAACAGGCCCCCGCCGACGTCCTGCCTCGGACGATTGCGGGTTCAAGAAGGACGAATCGAGCGACTTCGCAGCAAAAACATCGACAGCAACGGTTTGACCCGACGCCGCCACGGCTCTCGGTGGACTCCACTGAGCTTGGCAAGGCGGTGGCGTCATCATCGCCTCCGTTCCATAGCGATACGTCGATGTATTGGTTCCAGGGTGGATCGCGCCTGCCATCTTCTAGTGTGAGTGGGAGTACCTTTCAGAAAGGACAGAGGTTCGGTGGGGATATGGGGTTTAGTCAGGGGGGTATTGGCGCTTCGTCTGCGTACCCTGTGGTCTCGGATGGCATGGGCCGGGCGGCGGCGGGGATACAGATCGAGAATTATGGATATCTCGGTGGTACGAGTGGGCTTCACGGGCCTGCTTATAATTATTCGCCCATGCAGAGCCACCATGCCGTACCCCCGTCGTCATCTTCCTTTCACTTTAGCGACGGGTTCTTTGACAGTCCAGGGTTTGGTGGGGGCCAGAGAGCGGCACCTGCACCTGTACCCATAGGTGGCGGTTATGGGAGTGGCGGCATGGTGGGGTCGGGTGGGATGGACCTTTGGATGGACCCAGATCTGCAGGCGTCGATTAACAACGACTTCTATGAGACGTGGTCGAGGGGGTTCGAGCTATCATCGGACTGATCAGACCTTTATAAATAAAACTCGGCTTACCTTCGAAGTTCTTGTACCCGTTTGTGGGCGTATCATCTTGTCGATAGGATCACGTATGGCTAGTGGCGGAAAATGGGGGAATGCCGGACTCTTTACGTACCGTGGACTCAGCTCACAACCTCAGAATGGCCGACTTCACTGACTTCAAATCCAACTTCACCGGCGACCTCGTCACACCAACCGACCCCGACTACCTGGTATCCGACGCGCGCTGAGTAGCCAACGCACAATGCCGTCCAAAATTTGTCGCTTTCGTCCGCACACCCTCCGACGTCGCGCTCGCCATCGCATTTTCCCGCGCCAATCACCTCCCCATTGCCATCCGCGGAAGGGGCCACAACGTTGCAGGTGCTTCGTCGATAGAGGATGGTCTCGTCATCGATCTCTCCAGGCATCTCAATCAGGAAAGGGTCGATCCCGAGCAGAAGCTCGCTTATGTGGGTGGAGGCGTGGTGTGGGAGGCGGTCGATAAAGAAGCGATCAAGCACGGTTTGGCCACCGTCGCAGGGACTGTCAACCATGTAAGTCCAATATCCTTTGAGGACGGGACATGCTCTGATCTTGGCGATAGACCGGTGTTGGAGGGTCTGTTGTGCTTCGCGTAGTTTTTATATAATCTCACCGTCATCGTCAACTTGACTTTAGGGGGAGGCTATGGCTGGCTGACCGGAAGGTACGGGCTGGCCATTGACAACCTCATGCAGGTATGTCACCAACCTCTCGAAATGCTCCCATCCCAACATTTAATCCCTCCAGGCAACCATCATGACAGCATCCGGGTCCATCATCACCAGCAGCAGCACGTCGCACCCAGACCTCTTCTTCGCGATCCGCGGCGGCGGGTCCAACTTTGGGGTCGTAACCGAGTGTGTCTCCCAACTCCACCCCCAATGTCCCACAGTCTACGGCGGTTTACTCATTTTTGCACCTCCTGCGTTGGAAGAGATCCCCGACGTCACCAAGGAGTGGTGGCGAAATGTCGGAAAGGACGATGGGATGCTGCTGGTGGCTCGCCACCGTCTCACCAGATGGAAACGTACGCTTCAAGTCTCATATGTATCACACCTCGACTGAAAACGATCTCAACAGCCCGCCATCATCCTCTTTCTATTATACAACGGCTCCGAAGAAGACGGGAGAGCCAATTTCAAACAATTCTTTGACGTTGGTCCCAGAGCCGACCAGACGCACGAAATGCCATTTGAAGAGTTGAACTCTGCCCTGAACCCCCTCCTCGTACACGGCCAAGGCATCCACATGAAGGGCCTCGCCCATCGCGGGCCTGCCGGACTGCCCCTCCATCCTCGAAGCCTACACCCGCCTCATCGCCAGGCCGCAGAAAAAAACACTTATGGCCGACGATCTCCTTCGAGTACTTTCCCCTCTCCAAAGTCAACTCCGTGGTACGACGGCGTTTATGAAGACCGGGGAATCAAATGTGTTGATCCTCATCGCGTGTGGTACGACGGCGTTTATGAGGACTGGGGAGTCAAATGTTGATCCTCATCGCGTGGACGCCCGCTGCTGCTCCTGGGGCACCAGAAGCCCTGGATCTGGGAGAGACGGAGAAGGTGAATACGGACGAGGCGAGGGAGTTGGCGAAGGAGTTGTCCGGGATTCTGTTGAGTGGGCCGGGGAAGGAACGGTTGCGGTTGGGGTATACGAATTATGGTGTGTTGCTTAAGGATTGACCTTGCGTTTTTCACATTTGGTATGCTTTTTTGCCAGATCCGGATGCGGTGAGTGGGGATAGGGCTAGGCTGGTGTTTGGGGAGAATTATGAGAGGATGCGAGAGGTGAAGAGGGCGTATGACCCTGATGGGGTATTTCACAAGTGGTTCCCGATCATCACTCCTGCTTGATGCGTGCTTTCTTTTTTTGTTTGAGATACTCTACTCCCATTGACAGTTTTGTAAATCTGTCTATGTTGTATTATTATTCTCGTGATGACCGTTTAGGAATCGACGTTGCCCCCGCCACAAGCCCCGGTCATCGAGCCCGATTTTAGTAGAACAAGGCTTAAAAGGAATTGCGGATTCGCCTGGGATGATAATATTTGCACTTCCTCGCTAGAGTTGTATTGTCTTCTTCATCAGTGTGTAAGGGTACCAATTGATCGAAATGTTGCACCCGTTCGCGCAAAGAAAATATGCTGCAAAGGCCGCGGCCCAAGGGTAGTAGTACGAACAAAAAATGGAAGAAATAAAAGAAGTTTCTTGAGGAAAATCCTATCTCTGTCCCTGGGAGTCGAACTCAGCTTTCACGCGAGCTAAGTATATCTGAGAGAACTAGAATTGGCATGTGTACTAGGAGAAAGGTGATAAAAGTGTGATGAACGATAGAGTTGTATATACGGATCAAAATCAAATGAATTTGATGTCGGGTAACAACTGCATCGTGCATTGGCAACATTGTCTCCGCCATCATCTCGATTTTATAAGGTCTCCTGTCGATGTCCGACTTCACTGTTGTTGATCCCAAAGGGTGGGAATACGACCTTCATTCAGTTCGTTGAACTTTGGATGCGTTGGACTCTGCTTAAACGATGTCCAAAGGTCTATTCGGCTTACATTGGATACTTTCAACTCTACAACATTCCTTGGTATGTTCGTGATCATCTCGGAAAGAACACTTGGCATGTAACTCTTCTAATAGGTACGACCGTTCTTGGGGCCCCCTCTTCTCATCTTTCGAAGAATTTCTCGCCTTTTCATGGCCTGTCATCACAATTACGGACGCATGGACCGGAAAACCACACATCGTCACCCGGCTGACTTCCATTGGGGCGTTTCTTAAGATGATAAAGACAAGGTTCGTCCTTGTCATCCATGTTCTCCGTTCACAATGTCTGACCTCGAAAAAAAAAAAAAAGATTTGGCGAGACCCTTCAACAAGCCCCCAACATTCTCCAAGTCACCCCCTTCGAATCTGGAAACCGACACCTCCGTCACATTTCAGATTATGTGTCCTACAAGAAATTACATGCCACCCTCCCGGCGATCGTCCTGTCTGCCTTAAAGACACGTGTACGTGGCGGAGAGCCAAAGGCGATACGAGAACTATGGAACAAGAAGGACAAGACATTCTTAGCTATCGACTTTGAATGGAGCGAGAGGAACGAGAAGACCTGTTTGGAATGGGGTTACGCTGCGGTGCGTTGTGGACATCTGAACGAGTATGGTTTCATTTTCGTCTTCGTCTAGCGGATAATGTTTGACAACTCTCCTCAGTCTCGGCCATTGGCCACCGAATCCTGATGCAAATTATCGGTGAGTACCTGGGTCAAGAATCATCGCTATCATTCATGTTCTGTGTGCAGAAAAGGCCACTACATTATTGCGGAATATGTTGACAAGGTCGTCAACAAGCATTGCCCGACACATCCGTGGCAGGTCCGTGTGATGCCTCATTTCTACGACTATTGAAGCTAACGAATGTCCATTTCTAGTATACAGTGCGTCGCCTTTCCAAAAATATCACGACTTCCTTCGTCTCAGGGTTTACCTAGTTCGGCGACAGTCAAGTCATCCCGAAAGCGAAGCTTCCACAAATCATCGAAGCTGTAATCAGGTGCCTTCCGTTCCCGACTACCTTTCTTCCCGACTAATCCTTTATGAATCCGTCTATAGCAGTTTCGCCAGCCCAGACTCAGAAACGACTCCAAACACACTGGTCCTTGTTGCTCATGGCATCAGCGGGGATCTTGCGCGACTTGAAGAGCTGAAAATCAGTAAGTTCCTTTTAAATCCCATCTGGATCCATGGAGCTCAAACGGACTGTTGAAGAAATACCCCATAATGTCCTCCTTCTCGACACCGCCGCTTACGAACGCACACTCCACTCCTCCGGCTTCAGGGGTATCATGCTCGATCCCAAGACGAACACTTCGCGCAAGCCAGGGTCGACGCTTTCCCTCGAAAACTTGCTTCGTTCGCTCATGACGCATCCCATTTCTCCTGAAGGACGAGGGGGCGGAGGAGGAGAAGGAGGAATGGACGGTGCAGGAGGGACCCCGGTCATCATCCCCAACGTCGTCATGCACAACGCAGGCAACGACGCCGTCATGGCCCTATTTGCGCTACAGATGATGCTGGAGCCGACTCTAACGAAAGCGCCAACCGTCGTCGTGAAGCCCAGGCAGATAAGGCCTGGATATGTCCCGAACCCTGCGGTGATGGGGATGGGGGTGAGCAACAGTCTGCCGGTCATGCCCATGTCGATGGCGATGGCGATGCCACCTCCGATGATGTCGAATGGATATTTGGTGATGGTGCCGACACCGCTGGCATCGCCGTCTAATGATCTATCGGGCGAGTTTGGGCAGATGCAGTTGGAGGCGGCGAGGTTGAGGTCATCCACGTCGCCTAGAGTGGTTGGGTCGATGAATGGGAATGGGCATGAGAGTATGAGGGGGTCGTGGAAGAGTCAAAAACGTAGAGGTTAGAGGTTGAAATTGGTTGTGATCTTGGTCGGTTCTCTCTTTTTCTTTGGACTTTGGGGTCGTTGATTTGGATATTATGATGATGTTTTCTCCTTGCATGTATACAATATCAGCTAATAGTACTCGTTTTGGGCGGGCTTTGTTGACTCTCTTTGTTCGTTTTGTCAACCACTTTCAAAAGTACTGTCTCGGAATATTGCAATTGGATGAGTGGGCGGGCCTATGTCGCGCCGGCGAGGGATGGTTATAGGAGAAAGTGATTTCTCTTGTGGCTTCAGTGGAATAGATTTTCTGCTATTAGCTACAGATGGAGAAGATAGGGGGGAAAGGCTCTTTCCCCAGGAGTCGAACCCAGCTTTCGCGCGCACCAGACTGCCCATCGGTGTATCATCGGACTGATCAACCAACCAAGCATCGGGAACATCGTTCTATAAATAGAACTTGGAATTCTTCACTTACCTTAATGCCTTCTCGAAGTTCTAGATCTCGTACCTGGGTTTGTGGGCGTATATTCTTGTCCATAAGATCAGAAAACGGAGGAGCGCCGAACTCGTGGGATACCGTGGACTCAGCTCACAACGCTCAGAATGTCGGATTTTATTGACTTTAAACCCAACTTCACGGGCGATCTCGTCATACCCACAGACCCCGACTGTCTGCTCTCCATCGCACGCTGGGCAGCCAACGCACAACGCCGCCCAAAATTCGTCGCTTTCGTCCGCACACCCTCCGACGTCACGCTTGCCATTGCATTTGCCCGTGCAAATCACCTTCCCACTGGAGGGGTGGGCCGCTGCACTTTGCGCACGGCCGGTCCGAATTCAACTTGTTTATACATATATCGCCAGTGCCGTGCGTTTGCTGCCGAGCATCTGTAAATTCTGTGATGGAGACCATGGTCCCTCGTCTGTCAGCTGCGCTCCTGTTGTCATCCCGAGCCAATAGGAACTTTGGCGTCGAAAGTAACAGTAGCTTTCTTGTCAGAGAGGACGATACAGGCGAGCGAATCCGGCAAAGATTGATGAACCTGGAGATGCCATCGCAGAGAATGAAAGACAGAAAGGAAGAGAGACGTAACAGTGAGACATGCAAGGTAGAAGGTGCGAGGATGCGGCAGATGTCGGAAGTCGTGGACGAAATCAAGGACATAAGAAGACGACGCGAGGTAACAAAGAGCAGCACCACGGTATGAAAACATGATGAGGAAAGCGAGATCGCAAGAAGCAGCAAAATAACAGGACAGCAGAATATATCAACGCAGTTAGGATCGTCCAAAGGAGGACCCAAGTAGTCGACTCCAGAGAGAAAGAAACGACGAAAGAGGTGGAGATCGGCAGAGGTCGGCATGTGGAGCCAGAACACGGGTTTCACCGGTGACTGAACACACGAACTTCCAGCACGGTATAGCCGACTTCAATTCATTTGAAGTCGGAATCTAGAAATCGGCGGGAATAACGTACCCATCCCTATCAACAGCCGTCACCAACGGTCAATCGGCTCACTCGCCGCGCTCGACGACGTCCAGCCAAGCAAGGCGCTGCACGCCGCCAACAACTCCTTGAACCCCCGTGTCCCACGACAATTAAGTGAAGGTCATTGAAAAAGAGGACACGGCGTTACCAAAAACCCAACGCATCTTTACGCACACGCATTGGCACACTGCACGCCAAGCGAAATGCTGATTTCTTTCCTCCCTCACTCCTTATACCTTAAGTAGCACTGTATATGTCACTTTTATACTCGTAAGGTGCTCAGTCTCTTTTTGTGGCGAGAGACGGATTATTGTTGTTTTCCCGTCTTTTCGGTGGTTGTCACGTCGCTGCGTTTCTGCCATGTGGGCTCTGACATGATCACACCAAACTGGTTCAAACACGCCGAGTGTTCCTCCAGGGACAATGGCAAGTCCCGTGTTCCAAGCCCAAACGAGAAGGCAGGGATCATCCTCGGTGGACGGCATCGCTGCGGCAGGTCGGTGACATTTGTGATTCACCGTTGCAGTGGTAGGTCGCGCCAGATCCTGGCAGTGTGCGGCATAGTAACGTTCCCGGATGCCGCCTTTCCTTTGCACGACCCTATCACCAACTACTCTGGACTATCAATGACACACCCGAACAACCTGCACCTTCCCACCACCGCTGACCGTAACTGTGCTCACAAGTTAGGGCAGCACTACACGGCCTGCATTGTTGGATACTTAAGAGTATTATCATTCAATTACTTCCTTCGATGACTGGTTGACTTGTCGTCCATGACCGTTACCCAGCTTGATTATATTTAAATCAAAGCGAATTCTGTCACGACTCATGTCCCGTCCCTACTCTCTTGTACCCCATGGTCTTGGCGCGCTTTCCCCTGCTTCCCTGAATTGATTCGGGGGTCTAGAACAAACAAATGGATTTTCTGGGCAGTGAGGAGCGATAGCAAATGACCATTGCGAAATTTCGGCGACGATTCTCCGCTATCCCGGAGGAGAAAGGCGAGATTCAACCACACACGCAAATATACCTGGCCGATTTTATTGAAAATTGGGTAAGACCTGCTGGGATTTCCCGTGGATGGTATATCAAGCCACCTTCGATTCTTGACATTAACATTGCACCATGCACTTCTATCGCACTCTTCTCTTCTTCATCACTCTCTGCGTTGCTGGCGCCTTCGCGTGCACCCCCAGCGGAGGCACCTGCCAGTCGAGCAACCAATGTTGCAGAGGTTTAGTTTGCACACACAGGAAGATTGCTGGTGACACAAACAGTGGGATCAAGGAAAAACGACGGTACGCCGTGTCCAATGTCAGCGCTTTCTGATGATCGCAAGTTGATTCTCTGCTGTATGTAGTGTGCCAACAATATGCAATTGAACGTTGACCAAAGGCCTATCTGTCCCTGGTGTTTACGGCTGGTAAGCGGAGAGCGAGGGATCCATGATGTGGAATACTTACGACCCTGTCCACAGGTTGTAACAATATTGTCAAGCACTTCGTGGCTCCACCTTGGACTATATCTAGAGTTGTTCATATGATTTGTACAAATGGGATTCTGCTTTATAAAATGTTGAGTTTGTCGTAAGTGAGCCCAAGGTGTCGATGATATGAACACCTAGGATCTTGTCAGTCTCCTTAAGCCTCTCTGCAATAATCTTGACGAATCCCTCCGTGTCCATATTTGTCTTTGCACGTGAGTTTGCTGAGAAATTGGATTTGCCGATGCACTTGTATTGGCCACCAGCAGCCTTGAGCTCCTGCTCCGTTTTTCCCCCACGAAACCTCGGGGTGGGTGTAAACGACGGAGGGGATGGTGTTGTAGTTGACATGTTCGTGGCCAGACTTGATATATTCCACCGCGGCAATACGGTACCAATACCACTTGGGCCAGTCGTTTGTCATCCGCATGAGTGACTTGACAAGCACACGGCTCCAAAGCAGCAGCTGCACGTGTGTACAAGTGGTTAATGACTACAACCAAAAACAGACAAGTATCAACCACATACCCACGCCTACGTGGTCGAACAATCCATTCACGGAGACGACAGAGAGATGAGCCATTGATGGTGAAGAAGGTAGTACCGGACTCTTATATCTCACACGTACAAACGAACAGTTAAATAAGAGGAGTTTAAGGAGGTTGATTTAAGGAGGATGGCATCCGTAAAACTCCTATACACACATTCTATATAATTATGGCGACCGTCTCAGCTGCCTCCACCCCGTCATGTCGCGCTGTCGCATCCCGAAAAATATCTGATCGAGACGATCCCGGGCAGAAGCTCGCTTATGTGGGTGGAGCCGCGCTTTGGGAGGCGGTTGAAAAAGCAGCGATCAAGCATGGTTTGGCCACCGTTGCGGGTACTGTCAACCATGTAGGCACAACTTCCTTTGTGGATGAGAAATGTTCTGATCTTGGCAATAGACCCCGGGTGTTGGAGGGTCTGTTGTGCTTCGTGTCTTTTCGATATCATCTTACCCGCCATTATCGGCTTGACTTTGGGCGGAGGCTACGGCTGGCTGACCGGAAGGCACGGGTTGGTCATCGACAACCGAGTGCAGGCACATCTACCAACCTCTCGAAATGCTCTCATCCCAATATTTAATCCTTCCAGACAGCCATCGTGACAGCATCCGGATCCATCATCACCACCAGCCCCACATCACATCCGGACCTCTTCTTCGCGATCCGCGGCGGCGGGTCCAACTTTGGGGTCGTAACCGAGTTTGTCTCTACCTCCAACACCCCACAGTCTACGGGGGTTACCTTATTTTTGCCCCTCCCGCGTTGCAAAAGGTCGTCGACGTCACGAAGGAGTGATGGGCAAATGTCGGAGAGGACGAAGGGATGCTGCAGCTAACCACCGTCTCTCCAGAGGGAAACGTATGTTGTTTCCTATATCATATCAAATCCCCGACCAAAAAACGTTCTCAACAGCCCGCCATCCTCCTCCTCCTTTTCTACAATCGTTCCGAAGAAGATGGGAGAGCCAATTTCAAACAGTTCTTTGACGTCGGTGTGTAGCTCGCTCCCTCGCATTTCCACTACGGATCTAACCCAACCCTGGCGCTGCTAGGTCCCATAGCCGACCAAACGCGCGAAATGCCGTTTGAAGAGATGAACTCTGTCATGAACCCCCTCATGGTACACGGCCAAGGCCAGTACATGAAAGGCCTCTCCCACCGTGAGCCGGACTACCCCTCCATTCTCGAAGCCTACACCACACCCACCTCATCTCCAGGGCCGCCCAGAAACTTGAACACTTACGGCCGACGATCCTCTTCGAGTACTTTCCCATTTCCAAGATCAACTCCGTGCCTCGTGGTATGACGGCATTTATGAGGATGGAAGACTTAAACGTGTTGATCCTCATCGGGTGGACGCCCGCTGCTGCTGCTGGGACGCGTGAGGCCCTGGATCTGGGAGAGACGGAGAAGGGGAATACGGCCGAGGCGAGGAAGTTGGCGAAGGAGCTGACGGGGATTTGTTGAGTGGGCAGGGGGAGGGGGCGAAGGGGGGGGATGGGATGAGTTTGGGGTATGCGAATCATGGTGCGTTCGCTGGAGGATAACTTGCGCTTTTCGCGTTTTTCACATCTGGTACTTTTTTTTGGCTAGATCCTGATGCGGTGGTAAACGGGGATAAGGCTAAGCTGGGGTTTAGGGAGAACTATCAGAGGATGAGGGAGGTGAAGAGGGTGTGTGACCCTGACGAGGTGTTTAACAAGTGGTTCCCGATCCCTCCTGCTTGATGATGCTGTACTCACCCTCTCGGTTGGTAAATCTCTCCATGTTGTATTTTCTGTCATGATGACCGTTTTGGAATCAACGTCGTTCTTGCGGCAGGTCCTGGTCATTGAGCCTGACCTATCAGAAGGCTCAAAAGGAATCGCAAATTGCATCGGATTCGCCGGGGCATCGAATCCAGGGCCAACGCTTTCGCGATCACATGCCAAACGCATGATCGTAAACTACGCGTGATCGCTACACATCCTATGCGGGGGACGGGGGGACGACTCGATCTCCGTCTCGCTCACATCGTAAGAAGAATTTTTTCGTCCGGGATCTGTGTCCCTCCTCACAACCCGAACCTTGAGGCCCAGGCTGGACCAAACCGGACCGTGACACGTGAACTCGGCGGTCATAAGCTGTCATAAGTCGAGCTGAGAAATGATATACGTAGTACGTACACCACCCTATCAGAAGCGCAGGGTCAAGGGGGCCTCGTGTTGGAGAGTGGGGTGAAAAGAGGAGACCTCCGGATGGCTCATCGCAGTTGGTTGGGTAGGGAAGAGGCGGGGAAGGGTGGGAATGGGACAGGAGGGGAGCAACCGAGTCTTGGGTGTGTGGGCGATGGCGGAGGAAGCACGTATCATCGGACCAATCTGCTGAACAACCGAATTGCGATCAGTGCCAATTTTCCACTGAACTTACTACCATGATGGCATAAGTCCCGATGCCTTCTCGAAGTTCTCGAACCGGGGTTTGTGGGCGTATCTTCTTGTCAATAGGATCACGTATGGCTAGGGGCGGAAAACGGGGGAATGCCGGACTCTTTATCTACCGTGGACTCAGCTCACAACCCTCAGAATGGCCGACTTCACTGACTTCAAATCCAACTTCACCGGTGACCTCGTCACACCCACCGACCCCGACTACCTAGTGTCCATCGCGCGCTGGGCAGCCAACGCACAGCGCCGTCCAAAATTTGTCGCTTTCGTCCGCACACCCTCCGATGTCGCGCTCGCCATCGCATTTGCACGTGCCAGCCACATCTCCATCGCCATTCGCGGAGGGGGCCACAACCAGGCAGGTGCCTCGTCGACCGAGGGTGGCCTTGTCATCGACCTCTCCAAGCATCTGAATCAAGTAAGGGTCGATCCAGAGGAGAAACTCGCTTATGTTGGTGGAGGCGCGTTGTGGGGGGCGGTTGATAAAGAAACGATCAAGCACAGTTTGGCCACTGTTGCAGGTACTATCAACCATGTGAGTCCAACTCCTATTGTGGATGAGACATGTTCTGATCTTGGCAATAGACTGGTGTCGCAGGGTCTGTTGTGCTTCGTGCCTTTTTGATATAGTCTCACCGTCACCGTCAGCTTGACTTTAGGCGGAGGCTACGGCTGGCTCACCGGAAAGCACGGGCTGGCCCTTGACAACCTCGTGCAGGTACGTTCAGGAACCTCTCAAAACGTTCCCTTCCCAACATTCAATCCCTCCAGGCAACCATCGTGATAGCATCCGGCTCCATCATCACCACGAGCACCACGTCTCACCCAGATCTCTTCTTCGCCATCCGTGGCGGCGGTTCCAACTTTGGCGTTGTAACCGAGTTGGTCTTTAATCTCCACCCCCAACGTCCCGCAGTTTACGCCGGTTACCTCTTCTTTGAGCCTCCTGCATTGGAAAAGATCCTCGAGGTCACCAAGAAGTGGTGGGCGAATGTCGGAGAGGACGAAGCGATGCTGCAGTTCGCCACCGTCTCTCCAGATGGAAACGTACGTTTTAGGTCCTCATATCATAATAACACATCCTCGACTGAAAACAGCCCGCCATCGTCCTCCTCCTCTTCTACAATGGATCGGAAAAAGAAGGGAGAGCCAATTTTAAACGGTTCTTCGACATTGGTAGGTGGTTCGCTCCCTCGCATTCCGACCACGGCTCTAACCCAATCCTGGCCTACAAGGTCCCATGGACGACCAGACGCGTGAAATCCCGTTTGAAGAGTTGAACTCCCTCCAGAATCCCCTCCTCGTACATGGCCAAGGCTATTACATAAAGGGCATCGCCCATCATGGGCCGGACTACCCCTCCATGCTCGCAGCCCACACCCGCCTCATCGCCAGGGTCAACGAAAAAAACTTGCGATTCCGGGCGAGGATCCTCTTTGAGTACTTTCCCCTCTCCAAGGTCACCTCCGTGCCTCGTGGTACGACGGCGTTTATGAGGACCGGAGAGTCAAATGTTTTGATCCTCGTCGGGTGGACGCCCGCCGCCGCCGCCGGGACGAGTGAGGCCCTGGATCTGGGAGAGACGGAGAAGGGGAATACGGACGAGGCGAGGGAGTTGGCGAAGGAGTTGGCGGAGATTCTGTTGAGTGGCCAGAGGGAGGAGGATTTGCAGTTGGGGTATACGAATTACAGTGCGTTACAGGGGGATTGAACTCGCTTTTTCGCGTTTTCCTCATCTGGTACTTTTTTTTTGCTAGATCCGGATGCGGCGGCAAGTGAGGATAAAGCTAGGCTAGCGTTTGGGGAGAATTATGAGAGGATGAGGGAGATCAAGAGGGTGTATGACCCTGATGCGGTGTTTAACAAGTGGTTCCCGATCCCTCCTGCTTGATGCGTGCTTTCTCTTTTTGTTTGGCACTCGCTGTACCCACCCCCTCGATTTGTAAATCTGTCTATACTAGGGGTGGGCCGCTGCACTGGTGCACGGCCGGTCCGACTTCAAATCTTTTGCCATGCTTGTACAATGTACATACATCGCCACGGCCGTGCATGCGCGTTTGCCGTCTAGGACCTGTAAATGGTCAGTAGCAGGGGATGAGGAGAGTAAAAGGTGCGTGCAGGTAGGAGTGATGGATGGACGTCGGTGAGTGTATATCAATCCCAGTGGGCGGCCAGGATTAGTGAACAGAGAGTCCATCCATCCATATTGTTGACGCGTCCATATGAAGTGAGTTGGATGCATCGGCAACTGGTCTACAGAATATGCCTAATGAATCGACGCGGGTAGAATCGTCCAAGCGACGGCTCGTTCGTCTAGAAGGCCAAGGATGAGTCGGGAGAGGCACAATGGCAAAAGTAAAGGTTATTTTCATTTCGATATTGTCCCCATGCATCGTCTCAGCCCTCCTCGCGGTACTAAATGGTTTCCCTGTTGAAAACGAGCAGTGAATATATAGTATGGGAATGGAATAACGAACACGGACCGACATTCGGAGCCTCGAGAGCAGCGAGATCGTCGGCATGTTTCTCAACCAGATCGGCGAAGTTGGAGAGTACTAACTTGCCTCAGGCGGCACCAGGGCACTTGAGGCCCCAGGAATTCCTGTATGCTTGTAGGGTTTGTGCCAACTTTGTGGGTGGGGTGACTTGGAGAGGGAGGATTGACGGAGATCTTACCGCGTGAGAGGCTTCAACGGCGACATCGACATTGCATCCACATCTTTTGCGAAACCGATAGGAATGGCGGTGATGACTTTTTTCGTTGTTGGTGATGACGTGGCGGTGAGGAAATGGGTGATAAAGATGTATGTTGGGAGGAGAGCAGTGGGCGTACTCGATGGTGGCGGGGTCGATGGGGTCCACCTTCCATTCTATGAACAATCTAAATTCTACAGACTGCCAGTCAGCGTTACAACTTACGGAACGGACGTGAGTACAGAAAAGACTGACCCGGTGTTGAGAGCGACGGTCCATCTGTATTACTGATAATATTTACGTAGGTAAAGGATGCAGCCATGGGGAAATAGACATTCTACGCCATGCCCACGCGGCCCCACGCCAAGCCCTATGTGTGGCTGTGCAGATGCATGTCGACTCCGTGCGATACTTAACGTAGACCGCCTCGAGGCTTGGCTTTCATAAAGGGCCTGGCCATGAGGCTAACGAGAACGGTCGGTCGAGTCTATTATTGGAAAAGTGTGATGTATTAACGAGCGCTATCGCCTCCTCAGATGAATTTCCGCTCAACCACGCAAGTACCTGTACGCCTGGGAAGCAGGCTGCCTGCCAGCCGTGCAACGTTCCTAGGGACAAGGATACTACTTGTACCGAGTATCGTCCAATGTACATTGAAAATTGGAGACTTTGAAACCAGGGCATCACAATCCTTCCTTGTCACTTACCAAAAGGACACATTACAAACCCCCGATTCCACAGGAGGCCGGGATCAATAAATAGTTGCAGCGCCAGACTCTTCATCTCACTTCCCTCAGAATGTCCGATTTCACTGACTTAAAATCCAACTTCACCGGCGATCTCGTCACACTCACCGACCCCGACTATTTCGTTTCCATCGCTCGCTGGGCAGCCAACGCACAGCGCCGCCCAAAATTCGTCGCTTTCGTCCGCACACCCTCCGATGTCGCGCTCGCCATCGCATTTGCTCGTGCAAATCACCTTTCAATCGCCATCCGCGGAGGGGGCCATAACCCGGCAGGTGCCTCGTCGACCGAGGGCGGCCTCGTCATCGACCTCTCCAGGCATTTGAATCAAGTAAGGGTCAATCCCGAGCAGAAGCTCGCCTATGTGGGTGGAGGTGCGCTGTGGGAGACGGTCGATAAAGAAGCGATCAAGCACGGTTTGGCCACCGTTGCGGGTACTGTCAACCATGTAGGTCCAATATCAGTTGTGGACGAGACATCCTCTGATCTTGGCGATAGACCGGTGTCGGAGGGTCTGTTCTGCCTCGCGTATTTTCGATACAATCTCACCGTCATCATCAGCTTGACTTTGGGGGGAGGCTATGGCTGGCTGACCGGAAAGTACGGGCTGGCCATCGACAACCTCGTACAGGTATGTCACCAACCTCCCGACACGCTCCCATCTCAACTTTTAATCCCTCCAGGTAACCATTGTCGCAGCATCCGGCTCCATCATCACCACCAGCGCCACATCTCACCCAGATCTCTTCTTTGCCATCCGCGGAGGCGGCTGCAACTTTGGCGTTGTAACTGAGTTTGTCTTCAAGCTCCACCCTCAACGTCCCACAGTCTACGGCGGTTTACTCATTTTTGCACCTCCTGCGTTGGAAAAGATCGTCGACATGACGAAGAAGTGGTGGGAAAATGTAGGGGAGGACGAAGCCATGCTGCAGCTCGCTACCGTCTCTCCAGATGGAAACGTACGTCTTCAATCTTCATATCGTATTGCACACTCGATTGAACAACGATCTCAACAGCCCGCCATCGTCCTCTACCTGTTCTACAACGGCTCCGAAGAAGACGGGAGAGCCAATTTTAAACAGTTCTTTGACATCGGTGTGTAGCTCTCTCCCTCTCATTCCAACCACATTTCTAACCCAACCCTCGCGTCACAAGGTCCCGTAGCAGATAAGACACGCGACATGCCGTTTGAAGAGCTGAACAGTGTCCAGAACCCCTTCGTCGTACACGGTCGATGCACGTACATGACGGGCCTCACCCACCGCGGGCCGGACTACCCCTCCATCCTCGAAGCACACACCCGCCTCAGCGCCATAGCCACCCAAAAACACTTGGACAAACCACAGTTCCACCCGACGATCCTCTTCGAATACTTTCCCCTCTCCAAAGTCAACTCCGTGCCTCGTGATACGACGGCGTTCATGAGGACCGCAGAGACAAATGTGTTGATCCTCATCTCGTGGCCGCCCGCTACTGCTGCTGGGACGCGTGAGGCCCTGGATCTGGGAGAGGTAGAGAAGGGGAATACAGATGAGGCGAGGGAGTTGGCAAAGGGGCTGGCGGGGATTCTGTTGAGTCGGCAGGGGAAGGGATCGAAGGGGGAGGAAGGGATGCGGTTGGGGTATGCGAATTTTGGTGCGTTGTTGCAGGATTGAACTCGGTTTTTCGCGTTTTTCACACCTGGTACTTTTTTTTCGCTAGATGCGGATGCGAGTGGAGATAAGGCTGGGCTGGCGTTTGGGGAGAATTATCAGAGGATGAGGGAGGTGAAGAGGGTGTATGACCCCGATGGGGTGTTTAACAAGTGGTTCCCGATTACTCCTGCTTGATGCGTTCTTTTTCTTTGTTTGGGACACTGTACTCACGTTGTCAGTTTGTAAATCTGTCTATGGTGTATGTTTACTTGTCAGGATGACCATTTTGGAAGCGACGTCGTTTTTGCCACAGGTCCTGGTTATGGACTCGGAGCCCCTGGAAGAAGGCTCAAGAGGAATTCCAAATTGCGTCGGATAGATTATAATGTCGTGTCCACGTTATAATTGAACAAGTATCCATTTCTACGTTGGCATTGTCCAAGCTTCCTATAGTAAATGGTAATTCCCTCTACCATACAATGTACTCTGTAACAGGAGTGAATATTAATGGTGGCCAGAGAAAATCCATATTGATTAAAAAGGGCATGCCGCGCCGCGAAAGTCAGATGTTACCTGCTCGCTTGACCCCAACTATCTCGACATCCGAATCGATTTCTTCAACCATGGCAGGGTTCCTGCTAGAGCCGATGGGACTTTGACCATGTCGTTTTCGACTCGTAGACGCTTCCTGTTCCTTGTCATTCGTACTGCGATGTATAGTAGTACCACCGCCCAATGTGGCATGAGGCTGGGGTTGAAATAACGCAAAAGATCCCATCATTTGGACTCTGGTGTCCGACGGAGGCGGCAGCCACGAGCTCGAGGCCGTTCGCGGCGTTTTTGCAGAAGTATGACTGTGACCAGCGATACTCCTACGAAGGGTCTCTAAACCTTCTTTGAATCAGATTCCACTATACAGGAGAAGATCAAACCAAGGAATGATTCGCATTCCCTGATTTCGTGGAGCAGCTTCTCGTGGCTGCGCTGGAGTGCTGATCAAGTTCCGTCAAAAGAGGATCCTAATTCTTAAATGCCATGCTAGACGTACCATCTCGCTCTGTCTTCAAGGCTCGATGCGACTCATCGAATGCCGAAAGCTTCTTTCCCAATTCGCGGACTGTGTCATGACGTTCCTCAGCCTTGATGATAGGGATGACACTTTCCTCCTTCACATGTTTTTCAGCGGGTAAGAGCGCTTCGAGGTCGTGTTGAGACCATTCGTCATGAAACGCGCGGAGAGGTTCTAGTTCTCGCTCGAGTGCTTCAAGCTGGTCCTCAGCTTTGCGGAGCCCGTGGGAGAACTGGTGGCTGGACATGTACTTCGGGCGAGGAATGCATGTGCGAGCCAGAACTCGAAGCCTGACCTAACTCAGAGATAAGTACATTGTGTGACAGGCAGGCGTTCTATCAGTTACCAGTACAAGAGGAATGATAAACCCACCTGAGTTACCAACTTACCATCTAACTGCATGAAGCCCTGAAGCTGTCTACTACATAGCGACCGCGGTGCCTTTCAGGCTATCCTTGCTCTGCAGTCTCTTTGAAGGGATCCTTGCCGAGCGCACGCATGAAGTAGTACCTTGTGTTCCAGTCAGACTCGGCCTTGGGGGCAATTGGAATTTCCCCGAGCCTTCGCTTTGGTTCTTTATCCACATATCAAAACGACGCTGACTTTCCCCGATCGAGATATGGAGCGCCGTTGCCCCCATTTCGACCCGGAAGGTCTCCATCGTTGAGCACTTCATGTGGAGTTTTGCGCATGGAAAGCATATTGGGCTCCCTGTTTGGTTGGGTTCACAAACCAAGTTCTTTTCTCTGCATCGTTCACACCTCTGCAGGATTGCAGTAGAGGAGGGTCATTATAAACGAAAAACCGAGTCGAGTGGCAGTCGGATCTTACCCCAATGAGATTGCGCGCACACCATTTCCGTTTGAGTTTTTGTGGGATACCTGGCGCACCGGGCGTCGATACCACTTCTCTTCACGACCGTGTTGATTTTCCTCCTCACCGTCATCGGAATCACTGGATGAAACGTCTTTTCCGCTTTCTTGAGACGATATTTCATCGTCGTCTTCCATTCCCTTTGGCAGCTATGTTCAAAGCCTGTGAGGTAATGTTGTTCTAAGTACGTGAAGTAGCACATACCGTCTGTCGTTCAAGGAAGGAGGAGCAAGAACAAGGGGGTGGCGCCGTGGCGGAACCGGAATAAAGGTTGGACACCCCGAAAACATGACCTAATCAGCCACAGGTGGGTCTTCGACGACTTGTGTCCTGGGTGAAATGCACAAGTTCAGATTGGAGCCAGTGGACACCCTGGCCGTCACGTAAGTAGTTCTCCCTCTTGTCTGGCTCAAAAGATGGTGAAAACCGAACGTTGAAGGTTGAACCGCTTCTTGGCAGCGTACGAACGAATGTCGAAACTCGGCCGACACTGTACTTAATGCGACTTCGCAAACAAAGTCAAGGCAAGGGGGAGGCCCTGGCATGGGCTCCAGAGCCAAGCGTCCAGCATGTCACAGCGTGGGCAACGGCTATGGCAAAAAGGCGATCTGACGGGCTAGTGCTTGTAGGGTTTTCGCCCGCGCGCCGGATTTCATCATGGATCTCCAGACGGCCGGGATATTAGACATGTTGAAGAGGGGGTTATACCCATCTCGAGGTTCGCGACCCCTATTCGTACTCCTTAGATGTTGATAATGGTCCGACACGCAGCTGTACAACCCTCCGTCGTTGACCGCTGCAGATGCGAATCAACTCGCTCAGTCCCTCCCTCTCCTCTACTCAAGGCTCAGCACTCTCCCCAAACTCCTCCAGTCCCTCGCTAGCGACTCTGTTTCCACCGCCACGTCCCCACCGTCCAAGTATCAGGACCTGCCCCGTTTCTTTACCATCTTCATCCCTCTCTGCTCCTCGCCTCCCCTTTGCCCCACACCTCCCCGCCCTCATCCGATTTCTCCCGGCCCGCAGTCGACTGCAGACCAACATCCACAGTCAGATGGCCTTACTCCACTCCATTCGGTTTTGGGTCTGATGGCCCACCCTCCTCCTCGCCCTCAACTTCTTGACCTCCACCACAAGACGAGGCGAACGGAGGAGGGGAAGACGAACAGCAGACGTTGCGTTGCGTTCGAGCGCACTCAAGTTCATGCTCGGCTTATCCGAGTCAAGATTATCATCAGGGTGTGTTTGGAGGCATTGGGGCAGTTTGAGAGCGGTGAGGGGGAACAAGGGGTTGGAGAGTTGGTTGAATGATGATGTGGGTTATGTTCTTTTTTGTGTGTCTATGATGTTTAAACGCTAGTTTCAGCCTTTGACGTCCAGCTCGGGAGACATGGAGGATACCCTGGGCTGTGGCAATGTTACCGGCCCTATCCTTCCTGCGCCCACGCGGAGAGAAGCCCGACATATTCCTCCATAAGTAAGAGGAATCTCTTCTTCAGGATCTCTGTCCCTGCCTCACATAGGCTCTATCGCGTCGATTTTCGGGGTCCACTTGCAACCGACTCTGCCCAGAATCCGAGTATATTAGTACAATATTACGCTCGCGCTCCGGGGCTCACGGCTGGCTTAACAGTTCCCGTGGGGCTCTGGAGTGTCCGAATTCCTACTTCCCCCGCCCCCGCAGGCAGAACGAGCAAACTGGAATTGAACAACAGAAAATATTTGCGTTGTTGAATTATATAAAATGTGAAAAATATCTGAAAAAATGTTCTGACCTCGAAGATGGATCCATCAAGGATCCATTTCTATGTTGGCATTGTCCACAATTACACCTACAACAAACGGTAGTATCCTCTACTGTACGTGAATTCCGTAACAGGAGGGAATATTTTAATGGTGTCCCAGAGAAAAACGTATTGATGACAAAGATCATGCCATGATGCAAAAAATCAGACGTTACGGGCTCGCTTGACCTCAACGATCTCGACATCCGAATCGCTATCTTCAACCACGACAGGATTTCTACCAGAGCCGACGGGACTTGGACGATGCCGTTTTTGGCTGGTGGGCACTTGCTGCCCCCCGCCGTTTGCACTGCGACTAGTTTCCGGCAGAGGTGAAGGCCGCGAGTCTGGGGGTGGTCGCGGCGTGCCTGCATCTGAAGGGCGGCCGATACTCTTCCGAAGGGTTTCGTGAACCTTCTTGATTATGCCCTCTTTCATTTTTGAATCAGATTCCACAATATGTGAGAAGACCAAACCGAGCACGCATTCGCATTCCTTGACATCGCGGAGCAGCGTTTCGTGGCTTCGTTGGAGTGCTAAATGAGTTCCATCAAAAAGGATCCTACTTCTTGAATGCCATGCTAGACGTACCGTCTCGTTCTGTCTTCAAAGCTCGATGCGACTCATCGAGCGTCGGAAGCTTCTTTTCCAATTTGTGGACTTCTTCATGATCTTCCTCGGCCTTGATACGGATAGCGCTTTCCTCCTTCCCGCATTTTTCAGCGGTCTTGAAGAGCGCCTCGAGGTCATGTTGAGACCATTTGTCGTGAAAAATGCGGAGATTTTCTACTTTTGAATGCGCACGGGCGATATCCTCCTTTAGGGCGACGTTTTGTTCCTCAGCTTTGCGAAGCGCCTTGGAAAGCTGTTCGATGTGGGGATTCCGCCGGAGAAGTGGTCGGCGGACCTGGGGTTCGGGCTGACTGGTCTCGGTAGTTCGAGAATCGAAATGCACTTGCAAGCGAGAACCTCCGGATCCAGACGTGGATTGACCTGACTCGGAGTTACATTGTGACAGTCAGCGTTCTATCGGTTGCAAGGGCAATGAATAACAAACCCACCAGGGTTGCTCACCGATACGGCTTCTGGGGCCATGGGCTTGGGACCGACCACGGTACTACCCGCCGGATCATCTTTGCTCTGGAGTTTCTTCAAAGCGATCCTTGCCGAGCGCAGGCAGGAAGTACCCTGCGTTCCATGCCTTGGAGACGGATGGGGTGTCCCTTCGCTCTTCATGTTGTTCTTGACCCACATATTAAATCGACACTGACTTTCCATGATTGGGATGTGGAGCGCTGTTGCTGCAGCTTCGACCTGGAACCTTTCCATCTTGGAGCACCTGCGGCGACATTTTCGGCATGCAAGGCATATAGGTGTCCCTGGTTTCTTCGGTTCACATGTCAAGTGTTTGTCTCTGCATCGCTTGCACCTCTGCAGGAATCAGAATCCCAGGGAACAATGAACATCATTATGAGCATGAAGCCAGGCCAAGCAGTCGGATCTTACCTCAGTCTGATTGCGCTCACACCATTCCCGTTTGAGTCTTGCATTGAAGGTTGCCTGCCACACTGCATGTCGGTACTGCCTCTTGTCTTGAGTGTGTTGATTCTCCGAGTCCTCCCAATCAGAGTCAGAGTTGCTACTCGATAATGCGTCTACTTCCATCTCTTCTTCAGACAATACATCATCCTCTGAGTCGTCTTCAGATTCCATTGCCCCAGCTGCTGTTCAAAACCTATAAAATGATGAAGTTGTCCTGTGTGATGTACCAAATACCTTTTGTCATTCGAGGAAGGAAGAGCAAGAACGAAGCTGATGAGAATTTCGAAGCCTCAGATTCGATTTGTCTTCGCACGTTGGTACATCCCTGGGTCAATGTCTCGGTCATACACATGTGATCTCTTCTTCTTGTGATCATAGTTCAGTACGATGACTGAATCACTACTTTCGTAAAGTTTATATTCGCTAGATTGAATGAGTTACATATGTTAAGAATATGTCCGAGATAGTTATTAATCAAGAATCGTACTGAACGGGCTATATATCAGCCAAGCTCGATGCCGAAGTTGGAAGTACGCACCACAATATGAAGAGATCCAGGCCATGGGCTCACGGTCCCGTTGCGTTGAATATAGAAATCAGTTTCTGTCTCACGAATTATCTCCGTAAAGCCCTTGAGCTTGCCAGCCTCCCCGGGTGCTCGGCGTACGTTCTTTAAACTGAAAATGGCCCTCACAATTTCCGTGATCGTCACCTGAGCGTACGTCGTGCCAGGACAGTTGTGGAAACCGGCGCCGTTAAGGTTGTACGAGCCTAGTGGTCGGCGAGGATTGACGGTCTTCGGATCAGGGAATTCGAGAGGCTATTAGGAGTCCGAGGAGATCAGGAGGCCATAGATAAAGCATCGTGGTGGGCCACGTACGTCTAGATGAGCGTTCCTGAAGCTTCCCCAGATTCGATCGCCCGCCTTGATCTCCAAAGGTGGAAGGCCGGGGCCTTGAGAAACCGTCGCATCTACTACAGCTTCACGCCATAGACCAGGGAACTGCGGCTTCAAACCTAATTGCGTTCCAGCGGCGATGAGCTAATCGGAGGAGAAAGGAAGGGTTCTAAAATCACTCACGCATGGCTTCGCATACATAACCACGTAGTAATGCAGCGCTTTCATTGTCCTTTCCGTGCACGAGCTGGATGATGTGCTGTCTTTCTTTAGTGCGTGCATCGTCAAGGTAAAAATCGGTGACATGGACGGCAGCTTGGGCGTAGTTGACCGACGCCCCAACAGCGACGCCGAGGATATTGCCTAAGAGTTCGTCGAGTGGTCGTCCAGTTTCAGCCAGTTTGCTCAGGAAAGGATACCAGGGCTTATCATTCTGGGGCCAAATGAAGGAGGAAGCACGAGCTGCCAGACCTCCAACAAAGTTCTAGGTGTGATGAGACTTAGGAAGCTTGGGACTTAAATACGAAACTTACAGGTGCAGTTGAGGGTGCGACCTGCATCAAAGTCTTCGCTGTCAAAGCGCCTATGATAGTACCTGCTTGTGTGGCTGCTTCGTGGAGGGAGAAACTGTGCTCTGGATCATCAAATGTGAGGAACGTCACACTGGCAATCATTGGTAGTTAGGGAGCGCGCCCTTTGAAGGTTAACTGATTAACCATACCTGAACTAAGCAATGACGAATCAACATCCCTAAAATCATGAACGCTGACTAAAGATATGCGCACCAAAGTAGTCAACATGTCAAACGCCTCTAACTCGGTAAGCAATCCCTTGGGGTTATCCTTCGTCTTCAAAGGCACACCCGTCTTGGGTCAAGGAACCATTCATCAGGTTCGTGGAAACAGGGAGGGGCAATGGTACTGACCAGCTTATCAGCGGAGACATGGCAAGACACAACGTTGATAACGTCCTTGACAATGTCAACATAATTTCCCGGCACATTATTGTACCTGTAAACGACGATTAGCGATCGTCTTGGAGAAGCTGGACCGAAAACTCACTGCCATGACTTCTCCTTGATCTTCGCCTGGACAGCGCTTCCAATCCACATTGCATTTTGATTCACAGACTCCTTCTCCGGGAACAGTGCATGCAGAACCATCCCCTTGTCCTTGTCATGCCTATGAAGGACTATCAGCACGCCATATAAGTGGCCAGATCGCAGATGACTCACTTCGCAATCTCATCAAACATCAAGATCGATCCGTACCCATATTTCTCGTAAATGACCTTGAAGCGCGAGGAATCACTGAACACGGTCTTGATCCCTGTGAAGGTGTTGAGGACCTTCGGGACACGGAGCGCCTGTGGGTGTTCAAAGGTGTACTTCGCAGCGAGGCCTTGGGTTGTCAGGCTCTCCTTCATGTGGGAGGGTGTGAAGAACGGGAAGTTCGAGTATACGGAGTTCTACATTTTTTTTATCAGTATTGGCTAAGTTCAACAAAACATAAACATTATACCCAGGGGAAGTGGCGAGGTAAGTGACGGAGTAGGAGTTTAGGAACTAGAAAAGAGCGGGTAAGGAAAGACGTCTCACTCCGGATAATCAACGAAAACTTACTTTCTCCACCCGCAGCCCCGTTACTCATATCTCTCTGACAATCGTAGAATCCCCACGTCGTGAGGTTGGTAGCTGTGTACCCAAGTGTCAGCCTCCTAGACGGTGTGCAGAAAGCGTAACTAGACTCACGTGTAAATTCGCTAGTGCAGAAGCGGTCACCACGAACCAACGCAATAGCGTCGCCAAGAACACCACGAGTCGTCTGGAATAAAGGTAAATTCTGAGTCCCCGATATACGTAAACTAACGAGAAACTAACCGTGTAACCGCAGGCGAACCGAGACCCGTCGGTCAAAGGCATTGTCGACTCAGCTTGGAGACCCGTCTGGATAAACGTCAGCAACAGAAAATAACGGAAAAATTCGAATATCTACATAAAGCTCTAGATTGTCAACATGCCCATAAAGACGGCGCGCGGCATCCTGTATAATCATTAGTCACAGAACAAGCCTCGACCGTGTAATCCTACATACTGCAATCTCGGGGTCAGGGTTCCACTCCTCGAACGTCTCGAATTCTACCGATTCAGGTCAGCTGAGCAAGAAAAATGTGGTTAAGGGATAGAAATGAACCTTTGAGGCCCAAGAACTTCCTGAATTCATTCATCGTACACACGCCCCACGCTCTGGACTGCTCAATGCCCATAATCTCGACGAGTCGCAGCACGCCAGGGGTCCCACGGCCACGGAAGGCACCAGCTGGATTCTCTGTCGCAGTGTGAAGGATGTTCGCGAGATCGTCATCGGAGAATTTGCCGTCTGGGCCACGTTTCAATCTGCATATCAAATAAGGGGTTGAGGGTTAGGTGAAACGGATGCATCAGCGGACTCGTACCCAGCAAATGTGCGCTCAACGGGGTTGTGAGGGACGGAATCAAAGACTTTGATGACGGCGGGGAGGTCTTTCAAAGAGAGCTATATCGATATTAGAACATGTGTTGGAAAGGTCAGACGAACTTCACCTGGTCGAAAGGCTTGTCTCCAAGTGCACTTCTGAACACGTCCTCAGTCCACTTCTCATCGCGCTCCGAAACCGTCGCATGCCACTATATTTTGTAAATATCAACCTAGGGAGAAGAAGAAGACCAACATACGCGATAGAGAATATTGAACTCGACGCTGACGTGGTTGCCTTGTCCACGTTCTACTTTCAGCTTCTTCTTATCGATGACCTGTCAATTCCGCTAAATCAACACCACCATTGACAGAAACGGAAAACTGGGCCTTACGTCGAAGGCGTTCATATTCCAGTTGCATCCTTCAGATGAGCCGAGGAAGCTAGCGACATAGTCTCCCATAATAGCACTCATGAAGTGTCCACAGCTGATCAAGTACCAGAGCGATGAGTGGGGTGTCCAGACGGCGAGGAAAAGCACACTGACTTGATGAGTTTGGCAGTCTGGAAAATCTCTTCATCTTGTCTCGCGCGAAGAATCTCGTCCGTCGAGGGTGGATCAGACCACCTCTTACGCTCGTTGATTTTCAAGATTCTTTGTGCAATGTACTGGGGGTACTCAGTCGGGCAATATTGTCAAGTCGAAACGGATTCTTACGTTATGGTTGCGGCTGAATATAACAAGGAGCACGCTCGTAGCGGCGGGTAAGAACAGGAGGCGTTCTTCGGAAAATGTGTCGGGGTAGAGCAATCCTCGCCCGGAGGCCTTGTCACGTACTTTGTTCTGTGCTGCCTGGTCTAGCCAAAGATAAAGTTGGCTCATAGATAACCGGAGAAGAGACTTGTAACATACTGTCGCCATAAATGGGACTCAAGTCGAGGTAGGAACTTGCATTGTTGATGTCTATATTCTTGGTATCCGTGCGGAACAGGGAATGTGTAACGATAGACGCAAACGCGAAGATAAGGCTTGACATTCCACCAGAATGGTTCACCATCTATGTCAAAGAGATTCATTAGTAGGAAACGAAGCGAAAGTCAACAAATACATACCCCTTTCCTCTTCAGGATACTGTCAAACACGAGTCCCGCATCGGGAAGAGATGACCTGGGGAGTCCCGCTTTGCCTTGCACACTCCGAGCGTAGGGTGTACCGCCGCGTCCCAGATCAGGATTCGCGAGATTGTTGCCGCCGCCATCCGCCTGACGAATGCAGTGGGTGGATCCCAGGTAAGATGCAGGTGGGTGTGGGACAGTGTTGTACAACGTTCCGATTACGTCGTCGTTCATTCCCTTCGCGAGGTCGCTGTGCGGATCGAGACGAGCCAGTATACCGAGGCCAGTAGCGAACTGCAGAGGTAGATAGTGAGTTTTCAAAAAATCATCGACATTGCTTGAGAACCACGACATACGGCACCCTTGCGGTCGTTAATTGCCTGTGGATGTCGAACTGAGTCAAGAAAAGCAGACTGGAAATTGTTCAGCAAACGAAGAAAGAACGTAGATTGCGAACTTACCACGTGGCTTGGGTCGGGGGTGAAACCGCCTTTGGCTTTAAAATTTTGTGCGCGGTTGATCAGATTCGTTACCGCGGAGTGGCCCTCACGGTCATCGGAGGGGTCAGTGGTAATCTGCCAGTCATAGTAACCAGTCGGCGCGTCAGGTAGAGGGCGATTCGCGAGGTAGACGGCATCGGCGCCCAACGACAACGCTTGCGCAGCTGTAATATCGGCCATGAGGGTGGCAAGTATCGATTGCGCAGGGGCTCAATGCGCTATGCCCGCGAGTCGATATTTTATATTCCGAAAAACAGGGAATTGGGACCTGAGGGTATATCATGCAGAATGCTACCTGTCTGATGCCGATCAATCAAATGATAGGGTTGAGTGGAATCACAAACATTTTGCTTTTCGAGCAACGCCAAATATTTAGTTACCCTTATGTAGATGTAAGAAATCGTGGAGACCTACCTCCCTTCACATGTTAGTGCGGTATCCTGTGACTGGGGGAACACGGTCTCTCCTTCTATCAGGAAACCCGTGCAGTTTAACCTTCGAATGCCGTGGCAAGGACTCCAATCGAAGTAAGTGTTTACCTGGCACAGTCCAGGTGATCAATCGAGATTGGGAGGCAATACTGTACTCAGCCTTAAGCTTTATGTCCTTGTCGCACCGGCAAGATGGTCGCAGGTCAAATTGTTCGTATGACAAGTCATGTGACATGTACTTAACGTGTTTCCGACCTCGAATCGAGCCTGAATATCCGCACCATTCCTGCTTTCCCTTGGGTACTATGTACAATCCCACCCAACTCCCACCTGCTCCAATTTGGAGGTCGCCATATTCGATCACTCCTAGGCACTACGGAAATTTGCGCAAACCTGCTAGTACTAAGTCTCCGTCCAATCTCCATTCGTACACCGGCGAAATTACGTGTCACCCGATTCCTGAATTAATCGGAATCAATCTGGTCAGGGCATGTGTTTCAATCCCGTGCCGTTGTGGTCCTGTCTTTCCAAACTGTCCGTGGAAATGAATCGAATCCCAAGTTAACCGAAGAAGGCCCGGGGTTCGGATTGGTCTACGACCGGAAATTCCATCTGTCAAGTGTTCTCTGCGGCGAGCGTACCCCCTTTTAACGCCAGATCCTTATCCAATGTCTGTCTATCTTCCTGTTACCCAACTTGGTCTCTCATGGCCGCAGCTCACGTCCAGGAAGTCTCCACATCATCTACCGCGGTCGGCAGTCCGCAAGCCTCTACGTTTGTCAACGGCCCCCCGAAGCCAACCGAGATTCCTCTCGTGATCCCTCCAACTCATAGTGCTCGCACGCTCGTCCTGTGCTTCGACGGCACTGGAGATCAGTCAGTGACAGTGACTTCGAACCTGATGCAAAACTCATCTCATTTACCCTTAGATTTGACAGCGACGTGAGTGCCAACAGGATCCAAGACTCTCTTCCGCTGACTTCATGTTGCACAGAATTCCAACATTGTTGAATTCTTTACATTGCTGAAGAAGGATGATTCTGACAAGCAGATGGTCTACTATCAGGTAGAGTAACAGACGGTTTCTTCTCAGCTTCGACTCAAGAAGAATATGACAGGCCGGGATTGGCACTTACACCTCACCAGCAACGGTCAGTCCTTTGGCTAGCAAATTCTCCAAGGTGATTCCTCCTTCGGCCGTTCATAGACGAAATCTGACGCAAGTTCCAGATTTTGGATGAAGCTGTAGCGTGGAACCTATCCTCGCATGTCATGGGTGGGTTCAGTTTTCCATGTTTAACTTCCGGCTTAACGTTTCGCGTCGCATTTAGACGGATACGAGTTTCTCATGCAGAATTGTGCGTCACACTCCTCCCGTGCAACTTCCATCTCATCCTCCCTTCATGTCTACAGACAAGGCAGGAGACCGCATCTGCATCTTCGGGTTCTCCCGTGGAGCCTATACGGCCCGTGGTCTCGCAGGAATGATCCATAAAGTAAGTCTTCTCCGATATTCGTGTTCTAAAGTTATGCTCACATACTCGCAAGGTTGGTCTCCTACCCGCATGTAATCGCCAGCAAGTGCCCTTCGCCTACAAGATGTACACCCGAGTCGACGAAACCGGATGGACACAGTCCAACTTGTTCAAAAAGGCTTTCTCTGTCGATGTACCGATCGAATTCGTCGGTGTTTGGTACGTTCTCAACGATCCATTGTCCATCACGACATCGGCTGATCAACGTCGATGCAGGGATACTGTGAACTCCGTCGGCCTCATCCCCCGCCGTCTCCCGTTCACCACCTCGAATACTATAGTACACACCTTCAGGCACGCTGTCTCGCTTGATGAGCGCCGTGCCAAGTTCAAGGCGAATCTCTGGAACCGTCCCACTGCGAACGAGGCGTCCTTGGGGGTTACGGGTCAGAAGCCGCAGGTGCCTGTACTTGTTTCAGGTTCAGGAGCAAATGGCGCGCCGAAGCCGAAGAAGGAAAGAGAGAATTCGCTCAGGGCGATGGAGCGTAAATACAACGGAATCGAAGAGAAGCCTACGGATATTGAAGAGGTTGGCCTTTCACTCATTGTTAGTAATTACTCTGGGTCTCTAACTCATTTACCCCCCAGGTTTGGTTTTCGGGATGCCATTGCGGTACGCCCCGTCTCTTTCTGACCTGCCAATTTCATGCAACTTATGCCACACATTGGGATCAGATATCGGTGGCGGCTCGGTGGATAACGACACTCCCCATTCCCTAGCCCGCATTCCTCTCCGCTGGATGATTCGTGAATGTTTCAAGACAAACACGGGGATCATGTTCATGTCCGACTGCATGCGCAAGCTCGGGCTTGACCCCGCTTCGCTGTACCCTGACGTCCAGCCTCGTCCACCTCCTCTCCCTGTCACCCACTCGCGCATCCAAAGCATCCCTCGGGCCCTTCCCAAAGCCCACTACGCCGAGGTCGACGACCTGATCAAAATCTACAAATCCGAGGAGGAGCACGAGCTTCTCGATGCCATGTCACCCATCTACGACCAGCTCGAACTGGCCAAGTATTGGTGGATCCTGGAGCTGTTCCCCATGAGACAAAGGTACCAGAGGACCTCTAGTGACAAATGGCAGAAGACTATTGGTATGAATCTGGGGAGGGGGAGAGTCATCCCGGGACAGAAGAAGAAGACAATCAAGGTTCATCGGAGTGTGAAGATGAGGATGGATACGGAGTTTGAGAATGGGACGAAGTATGTGCCGATGGCGTCTTTTGAGACTGCATTGTCGCTTGGGAAGGTGCAGTGGGTGGATTGAGAACCTCCTGGTGTTTGGATTCTCTGGAATTCTTACTATCTCATGCTCTATCTTTTCCCGATTTCTGGTAGCTTGAATGTAGGATACGTCGATGGATTGCAGACCTATGCACATGATCATGACTTTAGGTATATTCCACTCAGCCCCATCCTGTAATCAAATTAAGGTTCATCAGAGATGCACAATTGTCCTGCTGATTCGACGGTGCCATTCCCAAAGGGAAAGAAGCAGATTCAACAGTTCCCCGTGCCGTAACGGTAACGAACACATGTTCCAGAATGACACAACCCCGTCCTTACTGGAAAAAGTCCTCAACGTGAAATGGATTCCAGGTCCAGTACAATAGACCAATGCGCAGGCCGCTCAGTCAGGCGACCTCCCCTCAAAGTCCTGACAGATTTGTTTCCTCGGCCGGCATCGACATTGGCCGAGGAAACGGGCATGATTCCCAAGATAGATTTAGATATGTACGGATTTCCATCGGAATGAGTGGAGGCTGGGGCGTTATTCTGGGATCTGGGGCACAAAAAAGCGTTACGGCTTCTCTGAGCTAGCCAATGCTGAGCGCTGATCGTCTGCTGTGTGGGAAACACATCAAATATCTTGTTTTACGCACTGTGTTAACGGTACTTTGACAGTCTTGTTCATAGTCGAGATGATATTATAATTGATGACGCGTCGTAGACGCGTCAAGTCACGGTACGCGTACATGTGTGACATTTTCCATTGTCCCGTCCCGATAAGGACATCGACAGGCTGGCCAGAATTCTAACCAGTTTTGGCCTTTTGAACGCTTTGAACACACCCGAGGTATTGTTTAAAACGTTCAAAATGTCGACCTCCGAGAGCCACTCCACTTCTGCCTCTTACTTATCCTTTTCCTCCCGTGCCACTGGCAAGTCATCTTCGATAGATTCGTATTATTCAGGTCAGTCTCAACGAATTTCATTCATCGAACAGCCGAAATAAACGCATGAACAGACATGTCGACACCCAGCAAGTGCGGTGTCGTAGGGCTTCCAGAAAATGCCACCCGCTCTGTGATTCGCCCTTCTTTAGAAGATGACATCAAGAACAAAGTATTTCTTGTCGACGTCAAGCCGTTCGTCCAGCACGTGTGGGGCATTGATGAGGCCACAATAAATCGCATCTGCGAGCAGGGGACATGGACTATCAAACCCGATGCTCTCCAAAGATACAACGAAAAGAAAAACGACGAAACCGAGCTCTACCCGATCTTCACAGATATAGCGGAAGATCTCATAACACAGGTTCGCGCGTTCGTTGACCAAACCGGACATGGCTCCGTCGTCTTCTGGAGCAAGGGTGGCACATGTAAAATCAAGTCACGGTTTACGCGCCCCCAACCTGATATGTTGACCTTGGCGGAGATGGTTGACCGCCCGGGTTGGCTGATGCCATGGCATGTTTTCGATTTCAAGAAGAAGCGCAGGTTGGATGCTGATAGGAAGCGAGGAGCTACCGCTTCGTCGACTAGCTCTGCCTTGCCTTCGCTTCCAGAGAGCGTCGCTTCAAGTGGCCGGTCGTCTAGTAAGCAGTTGAAGCAAGCACCCTCGGGTTCCCTTGGCCGTAGGCATCGCCAATATAAATCGTTGATTGCGGAGCCTGTCCGTCGCAGTGCGAGGATCGCTGCGGGTGGCACGACTAGCCCTCACGCCCCAATCGCGAGTGGCAATGGTGGCGCGGGTAGGGTTGCCGCCGTCTCTACCACTCGGACGACAAGCCAGAAGCGCAGAAACGATGATGAAATTGGCAATCAACGTCCTACCAAACGCAGAAACATCGATTACACACAGGACGAGCTGCAACTTGCCACATACGCGCTGGAGTGCATGACAAGCTCGACGCGGCTTTACACGGCAGGCATCTTCGTCGATCGCACGTTCTTGTCCTTGTGGTACTATGGTAGCGCGTGCATTATTCGCACTGCGGCTTTCAATTTCGCGGAGTACCCTACCGCATTCGCCCTGGTGGTCTACGCTCTCAGCGCCTGCGATCACAAGCATGCCGGGTTCGATCCCCATATGGAGATACGCAACGCTCCTGCTGAGGCTCCGAAAGGCGCAAGTCTTCCTTGCATCGTTGGTTCTCACATAACGTTTCCGTCTTGTGATGATTCACGTCGTTCTGCATCCTGGACCATTCAAAGGATCTTGTTCGAGTATCACGGGCTTATCGGCCGAGCGACGAAGGTCTACTCTGCATCACCGGACGGCGGTACAGAACCCGAGGCGCTCAAGATCAGCTGGCCACTCGTCTCGCGCCAGAAAGAAGCCGTCATCATCAAGGTCGTTGAAGCTCTTCCAGCGTGGAGCGACCATCTGCCTGAAGTCTCGTTCTCCGCCATGTACAACGCGGAGTATCTGGCGCTCCCTCGCGCTGAGCTGCTGAAGCCGATCTCGACGGCCGAATTCGAAGATCGCGAACTGCACGTGATTGCGATGAAGCTTTATCAGAAATTGTGGGAGGTGGATACTGTTGAGGAATTCAAAAGAGCTTTCATTGATTGTGTCGAATGTTAGTCCTCAGCTGATACTGTTCCTGGTTTCCGATGAGCTGAACACTTGGTATTTAGGTCACTATCAAGCGTATACTGTGGGCAAGGTGCTTCACCGAGATCTTAGCGAGAACAACCTCATGTTCAAACGCAAGGATGGCGCGGTGAAGGGTATCGTCAACGATTGGGATATGGCTTCAATTCTGAATGACGCTGGCGAGGTCCCGACTTCGGCGGCAAAACACCGGACGGGAACTATTCCTTTCATGGCGCGCGATCTTTTGGTGTCGAACCCCCCTCCTCATCTGTACCGCCATGATTTGGAGTCGTTCTTCTTCGTGCTTGTATGGGCCGCTATTCATCACGATCTCAAGACCAAAACCCGTCTCCCCACCGTCCATCGTCTCGAAAAGTGGAATGCCGAGCTCTCAGTTGCCTTGGATGCGAAGTCTGCTTTCGTCTTCAGCATGCAAACTTCTGATGAAGTTCTCGGGTTAATGCTAGAGGACATGGAGGAGCTCCTGGAATGGATCGATCCCTTGTTGGACCTCTTCCGCGCTGCGACATCATCGATGCCAAAGAAAAAGGATGTGAAGGCTATCACAGCGTACGATTATGCGACTTATGGCGGCCGTCTTACTTTCCACGCTTTTATGGCAGCCATTAGCCAAACGCCTCGATCGTCTTAATCATTACAATAAGTAGATACAAAGACACGGACCTTACATACCCGCTACATGTGTACCTGAATAATACTAGATGCACATGGCACACCGTCCAATAGTATCCAGAACCGGGGTGCACCAGGGTAATCAAGACCGCGGTATTCAGACGTTTTCGAAGTCTCCTCTCAGTCGTTTGACTAGGCCATCGCGGCCAGTTCGTAGGTTGCGAACTGCACGCGATTGCGATGAAACTGGGCCATGAATTGTGGGAGTTAACAGTGTAAATGGCTTTCGTCGTTTGGGTTGAATGCTGCCGCTGTTCCTTCGGGTGCTCCGGGGAAAGCCATAATATACTGTACTCCAGTCTCCATCGACCAAGTCCTCAGTCACCCGTCACAAATGGCAACGAACTTGAACGAAGAGAAGAAAACTTTTCAGGATGTCACGGTAACAAAGTTTTTCGAAGACTTTTTCCCCAATGAATTTTTTTGAGGCTTTCAGAACTGCAGCGCGTTTTAATAGCTAAAACAGGTTATTTAATGCTGCCATTAGTTATCTGCATCCTATTGTCAATTAAACATTCCTCAAGTCAATCACCAGATTCACCGCCATCGTTAGGCACCTTAAAGTTGTCACGCATCCCCGCCCACCGAACCCACGAAGAGTCGCTCGAAATTGGTCACGCTCAACTAGGTCCGAAAGAGTTGGTCGATGGAGTACAGTAGTTTCGTCTTTGGATCGACCACGTCGTTTCGGTCACAATACCCAGCGGGAATGGTCTGAATACTATTGGACGGTGTGCCATGTTCCAGCACTATCGTACAAGGTAGAGAAAGCGCGACAAATGGAAAGAGATCTAGGAGTCAACGATGTTAACAGGGAATAGAATTCACAACAGCAAAACTCGAGCTTACAACGGAATGATAAATAAAAGCATCACGATCGGGAGTTCAAAACGATCCACGATCGAGCAGCCTGTAATCCCCCGATGTCGGGATGCAACAGGACGGAAGCCAGCCATGACTGGAGGAGGCGACGACGACGGTCTAGGAAAGCCGGCCTATACCGTGCGAGCGGTGCTTTGGGAGGAAGTTGCGGGACGATGTGCTGTTGATTGCGCTGAAGAAAAGGAATGAGCGACACCGTTCCATTTGAAAAGAGATCGAGTCCCACCGATAATGCGTGCCGCAGAGCAGATTCAAACTGGACGAAGTCACTATATCGTTTGTGGGCGTGAATAGTTGTGCCCTGGAAGGATGAGTAAACTGTCGGGGCAGGAAAGATGATCGGCTTACCTCGTTCGTCAGTATTGCACAGTCATACACTGATCAAAAGGGAGAGAAAAACATTGAGGGCTGTAAGTTTTCAATGGAGGGGAAACGTACGAGTCACCTATATATGCCCCCTCAGGCTTGTCGCCTACATTCGTCCATCCGCTAATCTCGACCCCTCGAGTAAACGTCACACCCTCTCCACAGTTGTCTCCCAGCCAGATATCTCTGGAGTAGATAGAGGGTTCTCCCTGGAACGACAGCCGTGGACTATCAATTGGATACACATCATGAGCCTCGCCCTGAATGAAGTCTGTGAGGCTCAGATGAGATTTACTGGTCGATTACGAACATGTGTAAGTTCATCATACAAATTTGACTCCTCTTCGACGTCGATTTTGCTGTGTAATACTTCCAACTGTTTCGTAGAGTTTGCAAATGGGTTGGCTGAGAGTACGGAGGGGTATGGAAGCAGCTCCGGGGTGGATGTCGCCATGGACGATTATTACCAAACAAGACCAAATGTTCAACCGATCACGACGTCATGCCTCTGCATAGGAAGCCTCTAAGCTCGCGGTCTGCTAGTATCAATTTATGACTGCTTTTAAAGTTACGAGTAACCAACCGTAATGGAAGGGGAGTGAAGCCGAGAATGTACGAAATAGTGAATGCAGAGCCACGTGACTGACAACGCTCCTGGCCAGTGTCACTACCAGATGGATTCAGCTCAATTCCTGGCTCTCTTGATCTTTGTATCCTATTTCCTGGTAATTCTAGCTCTGTTCGCTCTCCTTCTGCGCTCCCTACCGTCGCGACAATCTCATCAAAATAGGCTTGCGATTTATGTCTTCTCTTTCCTCACTGTCGCGTCCTTCGCACACACCTGGTTCTGTAAGTTATCAACGCTTCCTTCGGATACCATTTTATTCCAATAAATCTCGTGAAAAGACATGTTCAAGTTCATGCATTGGAGCTTCACCACATACGACAAAAACCTCGGATTCGAACCGGACACTCCCCTGCTCAATCGCGTGACCGAATGGCTCCTGAACACTGCCATGTTTGAGCAGGCATGGTTCGTCGTCTGTGCTGGCCCTATGAACTGGTGGTGGAGCGAACAAATATGCCTGTACACTGTCGGTGCATGGACGATCTTCCTCGTGGTTCAAGGTTAGCGTACCACAATGCATTTCATTCGACAGCAAGCTCATAAGCACCCCTAAGGACACGTCAACCGTATCAGGCATGCCTGGGCCTACATGCTCCTCGGACAACTTGTCGCCATATCAGTCGCGACCAATCTCTTCTTTCTGGCTATCCTCCTCTCCGCCCAACCTCCCCAACTCGCCCGCGAGAAACAGGAGAACAAGCAACCTCAATCCCGGCCTGATACCACCCTCTTCCCCATCGCCCTTGTAGGGATCCCCCTCGCTGCGTTCCTCTTAATCCGTGAAACACCCGACTCCATAGGCAACCCGTACTTCCTCCAAAACCTCCTCCTCTTCCACGGCGCCACCTTCCTCACATTACTCGTCTCTTATCACGCGTCTTCTAGCATCTCCTCAACGTCACCGCAGGCAGCGTACACCTTCCTCGCACCTTTCGCATCTCTCATCCGTCTCGAAACAATGAAAAGCCTCATCTCGGACACGACGCGTGGCGATCTGTCTTCTTCCATGAAAATGTTTGCAAGCGATCCGTTTGCGACTTTTGATATTGTGATGCGGGCGACTGAAGAGCTCGAGCGTCATGGGTGGCAGCTGCTGCATTCCCACCCCGCACAGTCCTCCATCGGATGGGATGTGGTCTGGACCACGGCCTCGGTGCTAGCATGGGCCTTGGTGCAAGCCTTTCTGAGTAAGCAGAGGATGAAAACTGGGGTAAAACTAGCCACACTGGCAACGAGTCTGGTGTTGACCCCGTTTGTGGGTGTTGGCGTTATGGCACTGTTAGTGTTTGCTGTTTATGCCGTCCCGGGCTAGGATTCTATCCTTGAAACATTTCCAGGTTGGGCTTGGTGACGTTTTTAGCTCCCTTTAACTACATTTATTCAGGAGCTGTATGTACATAAGTAAGGTCATCCCTATTATATGCTTGGGATAGTTAATACCTTGGATCCTATTGTAAATCGAAAGCGAAAAGTTAAGTAGTCGTCTACTCTAGCCCCCAAACATAACTTGAATCTATGTGTCTAGGCAAAAAATGATCAAACTAATGTAAAAAAAGGTACTCAAGCGTGTAGGCTACAAGGCCCGTCATGGAAAAGAACATCAAAACATACTGTGGAATCAAGAACGGTGGGAGGTGTTCAGCGCTTCCCGTTCCGCTGTTGACCTGCGTCAGATAAACCTCAAAAATGTGTCAGGCCCCAGCTAGTTATGCAAATGATACGATACGGCTCACTTGGATCGTTGATGTCGGCAAACAAGCGAAAACCCTAAGAACGTCTCAAAGTAAGCTCAAAAAAGTGGGCCGACGACAAAAGAAGGAACCCACAGGCAAACGAATTGCAAAACTCTATCCTCCCTCGATACGAGTCCCACTTTTACGAATCCCTTGACGATACCCACACCCAGCAACGGCATCACGATCATCTTGGCGATGGCCAGCGCGCTGATGGCGCCAAGTGGCAGACTGCGCCACTGGTTCCTCTGGATCGTGAGCCTCGCGAGCGCGGCACCAAGGGAGATCAGCCCCAGGGGGACGGAAGCAGCGCCGATGAACCCTGCGGTATCGAAGATAACGGCGAGTGGAGGCCCTCCATCAGGCGCCGCTGAGTGGATGTGGACCGAGGTCGACGACCGGACAGGAACAAACAGGGATTTGAGAGGGTGGATGAAAGCGATGATGAGAGATAATATGATGGAAAAGGACGGGGGGGTCAGGATGGCGTAGAGGAGCGCGTTGAAGACGCGCACAAGTTTAGGGTAGCGTATCTCGGGATTGATTGGTGGGCTGTCCGAGGACAGCTTCTCGCATGTGGTGGGTAGGAGGGATGGAGAGGGCAATGAAGGTTCGGCGACGGCGATCACCGTTGGAGCAGGAGAAGCGACGCGAGATAGAGGGAAACCCACGACTGTCGGCGTAGCGCTGCAGAACGGTGAACGTCCCAAGACAGGGGTGGTGTAATGGCAGATAGACACGTGGTTGGTATCTTCGGATATCCGAGTCGGCGGTGCTGCATCACAGAAGCTTCCATTCGGCAACATCCTCTCGCCTTTCCCTGAAGGTTCACTGCTTGACTCGTGGCCCTTCTCGTCATCCGGAATCCGGCCACGAGGTTCGGGTGTTTTTCGCCTCAACACCCATTGAATACATCTCGGAACAGCCAAAAAGATCCATGACCGTCGTAGCTGTGTCGCTTGTTTCACTTCCTCCGGTTCTACATCCGGGCCCATAAAGTCCTTCGCGATCCAGTGCTGTGCACCACAAGGGAATAGTGTTACCTTAAAGTTAATTGTTACCTATATCTGATGTGCTGAAGGAGATTGTCCACGCACCATAAACACGAGGACGAACACCGACATATATGCGATGGCGAGATCCTGGTCTTTGCTTCCCCTGAAAGGAGCGGAGCCAGTGACGCTCAAAATTACCGAGGTCGCTACGCTCAAGATTGTCAACAAGACAAACGTGGACGCCGATAAACTGTCCTTACGGATATCACCCGTATTTCCCCATCCTCCAGCCACGAGAACGCCATGACGGAACCGATGAGGTATCCAAAAGAACTGTTTAATAATCCACGCAAATAATACACCGACCATCGTATACAGCACGGCGATGAGCAAAAGTGTTCCTTTGAATAATAAAGGGTCAATCGGGGGTAAGACAAGGCGATTTATGTAAAGGAAATTTTTCTTTCTGAACACGCACCTAAAGCTCCGATATTATCTGCCTCAAACGCAGGGACGATTCTAGAGAACATGAGGCACGGGAGGGTGATATTGACGAGGATTTGACCTGTTCCTCGAGATGCGGCGGGTGGGTATCTGTCTAACCTGGTGATAATAAAGCCGGCGGAGACGCCAAGAACGCTGTAGAATGGCTTCGATGGTTTATAAAGTAAGAGAGGACGAGAGTATTCACATTCTGATAAGTGGCCGTGAGGATACCCAGATGAGTTCAGCAGCGGAAAGCATTTTCTCAACGTCGCTGTTCTTCTCTGCCGAAACCTAATGGGTTCTGGAGGATGGGGGATACCTCAAAGCAAAATACGGGTCGAGATGGATTGGAGGGCAAATTTCGACAAGAAATTGAATGGTAAGATTGCTTGCGGAGCGCCTTCAAATAGTGGGCGGGGCTGTTAATGAAAGGATGTCTGGCAAGGCCCCGAAGATCGCCGAGAACCATGAGGAAGGTCGGCCGTTGAAGGGAAGCTGGTTGGTTAGAGTGGGGTGACTTTATTCAGCTTTCGCGAGGGCGAATCTTTAAATTTTAAAATGAATCAGAGGTATAAAATGAAACATCAGATATGATGCAAGGAACGACGCGCTCACATCACTGGATGCGATTGGTGGAACACCCCGGCGACTAGGAAGGCTGAGCCTGGTGACCGGGACAGCTGTATGCCCCCGACACTGCAAACACCTCCGGTCTCTTTGCACAGTAGCAGCATGAGGCTATTTCGGGGGACTGAAATCTTGCATTCCCAGCTTAGTTTCGTAGGTTTTTAATAATTATCGGCATATGCGAACACTTATGATATACATCTAGACCCGTGTGATCATCTATTATAGGGGACAAATTTTTCTTCACTCACGAATGCAGAGACAGGCTAAAGATACTTGGCGCAACGGGCGTTATCGCTTTTCGTAACTGCAACGGCCACGGCCACCGGCGTACGTGAGCAGATTCGGCCTGAAACTCGTTTAGCCACCAGCCTGGGAGTCAAAATCCCTCACCTCATCCAAATATCGAGAGACGTAGGAAAGTACAAATATCGCGTTGATTGAGGCTTGTTATTTGAAGGAGCGGACCTGGCGGCGGACTCGGAGCTTTTTCGGAAGAATGAAGTTCGTCTGATATCCTCTAGTGCAAACAGGGACAAATTATGATTTGGTCCTCTTGGTTCGCGAAATACCACCATCATCCTATCGTCGCTGGCGGTGCGCGTTGTGCTGCAATTAAAATTCCTGGAGGATGCAGGAACTCTTTTCGGATACCGTGGACCAGAACCATTTCCTTGTACACGGCGTCTACTGTGATGCTACCGCAACAAAAGGCTAACATGACAAGCTCTCCGAGTCAAGAGCCATCCGAAGCCTACCTCAAGGCGACTCTTGATCCAAACCCACCCATTCGATTCACGCGAAAACTCCTTGTCCTTGACCTTAATGGTTGTTTAGTGCACCGAGGCCCCCCTTCGACCACTGGGTTGGACCGAGGAAACCACGGAAAACGACAGCGGGTCTGCTATCCACGACCATACATGGAGACTTTCCGCAACTATGTCTTCCATCCAGAGACTCAGGCGTGGCTAGACGTTATGGTGTGGAGCGCGGCTCAGCCTCACAATGTCGGGGAAATGGTGGAGGCATGTTTCGGTCAGGAGAGAAAGCACCTGGTAGCTGTGTGGGCCCGAGACAAGATGGAATTAAAGAAGGGGGACTATGGTGAATGTTCTATTATGTTTAACCGTCCTGTGAACTAACAAGTTTCGATGACAGACAAAAAGGTCGACGTTTACAAGGACTTAAAATCCGTATGGTCGCAAGTGTCGTTCGCCGAACCACACTCCCAGTATACGACGATTTTACTTGATGACTCGATCAGGAAAGGGATTTATCAGCCGCAGAACCAGGTCATCGTTGAAGAATACCTTGGGCCAGACAACGAAGAATCGTCGGTCGCAAAACCACGAAAGACGCAAGACCAGACGTTGCTGGCTGTCGTCGGAATCATTGACGCGGTACGGGTTCAGCGGAACGTCTCCAATTGGATACGGTCGGGTGGGCTCCAGTTCATGGACTCGATAGACTGTGACATACGTGAGGTGTGGTTTCGCAACTCGGAATTTGTGGAATGCTGGAAAACCAGAGGGATCCAAGTTCTGCGCGATTTAGCGATCGACGTATTGGAAGGGCCCAAACGACCGTCATGATGTGGTACGAATACTTTCATGCATCGTCACACTTCAGAATGCTGAAATATTTCCTGTGGTAGGCGGAGAGTTGCTATTGTTGTGTATCCCCTCTCGACCCCGCGTCAAGCGCATCCTCTTTTGGGGGACGTCTTACCTTACCCTCCAAGGCCTCCACTAGTGCATGGTGGAAGGAGTGTCTTCCCTCGGATGTAGTGACGGGGTTTCAAAATGTAGTGTTGATGTATTCCGATGCAGGTACTTATAGCTTCTTGAACACTCAACGGCTTACCGTATCAACATGACGGTCACCGTAGATACTCTACTTTTACTGCCATCGGGATCCCCCCTTCGAATGAGGAACGAACTGCGTATGAGAACTTGACCGAATGGGAACTTCGCCAGCTTTCTGTGTCCACCGAACCTGTTGTTCTGTCAAGGCTCCGATCCCGGTTACCCAGGAGTGTTATGTACCAGAAGGAAGTCCAGACTCCAAACATCGTATGACAAGCGCTGCCTAGGGAGCTAGCGAGGAGGTTGGCACTGGTCCTTGAGATAGTGAACACGAAGTCGACGGCCGTACACACTTAATTCTTTGTGGTATGTTCTACTCGGTGCTATTTGGCGGTACTTCGTTGACTTCCAACCCATAGTCCTTTATACTCCTTGGATATGCTTCCTCGGGACAAGTCGTCATTCATCCTCTACTCTCTTCAGTGGCAAAACTCGACACGTACTAATTAATTTTAAAGCTCTCATCCGGCTTAATTCGTGTGGAGGCTGTACTTGTTTGTAACTCAACATGTGGCTTGTTTATGTAACAACTCCTCTTCACATGTGGGCGTTTAAAGAGCGAAGCGATGTTCTCTTTACCAGTCCCACCCAATGGCCGATCGGAATCTTAGTGCCGTGCATGCCGCAATCGTCATCAGTAACCACCATCCCGGTCCCTCCAAAGTCAGCCTCGGGCTGGATATATCCGAGCTCGCCCTCCAGACGCTTACCGCCGCTGCAAAGCTATCGAAGATCCCTTACGTCCAAGATGCTGCCCAACTCGCGCTAAGCATCGTTACGATTATCCAGGTGCCCCCTTACTTTCCCATCTCCCCCCAATCCATAGCCGATCGAGAATGGGAGGATTTAGGATGTCAGGAGTCACAAGGACTCGCTCGGACGATTAGGGAATGATGCTTGCGAGCTTGTCTACGCCATTTTGCTGACTGTGGATGAGTCTGTTCCTATGTCAGAGGCCTTCCTGGACAATTTACGAATTTTGCTGCGGTAAAATGTTTCCACTTGTTCCTCAAATGATGAGATCCACTGACATTATTCCTCCAACTACCGCAGGAAGCTTGCCGATATCGAGAGATTCGCGAAGAAGGGAGCCAAACGAGGTCTGGTCATCAGGGCGATCAGACACAAGTCGGATGTCGATACGATCCGGGAGTATCGGGAGCAGCTGAGGCAATCATTGGACGTATTTGGGGTGTGTTCTTTTAGAAATTCGAATGAAGTTGACCACGCAACTGACGGGAATGCAGCTGAAATCAAGCATCACCATTCAGGAGAACATCGTGCTCATGCAAAAAAACTTGGAAGAGATCAATGAGCGCGAGAAACGTAGAGAGGCGGCAGAAACAGCTAAAACCGACGAAGCAGCAGCGTTGGCACGGAAGGAGGCTAAAGAGAATGAGAGGGTGGAGAAGGAGCGACTGAAGAGAGAGGAAGACGAGGCAAAGCGGAAACGATACGCCGAGGAAGCGAGATGGGGACGGGAATGGGAAAGGGAACGGAAAGAGCGGGAGAGATTGGCATATTCGATATCTGAGCAGGAGAGATTGGAGGAGAAGCAGCGACTAGCGGTGATACGACTCGAGGAGGAGAGGCTCAAAGAGTCTGGGAAGATGCTACGGAAAGAGAAAGAGACACTAGAAAGGATTGAAAGAGAGAAGCTCGAGAGGCAGAGGGAGCGGCTGGCGCAAGACCAGATAGAACTTGATAGGCTGGAATGGTCGAAGTCGCAAAAAGAGGGAGAAGGGAGAGAGAAGGCAGAAAAGGAGCGGCTGGAAAGGTTGAGCTGGGAGCAGGAACGGTATCGTGCTGAAAAAGAGCGGGCAGAACGCGCTCGGCAGGAGGAGGATAAGCGTGCACACGCCTTTCCTTTCGGAACGCCTCCCTACAGCAATTTCACCTCACCTCGCAGCAATGTCTTACCGCCCGGATTCGATCAGACCTTCGCTAACCTCAACATGAAGATGAATAACCTCAACAAGAAGATGAATAACGACAAGAATTGTTTGTGGCTCTAATCAGTGCTTGGCGGTACTTCGTTGACTTCCAACCCATCACAGCTTAGTTTGATCCTTTATTCTCCTTCGACATGCTTCCTCTGGACAAGTTGTCGTTCATCCATCATCCTCTCCCCTTTTCAGTGGCAAAACTCGGCGAGTACTACTTATCAAACCTCTCCTGTGGAGGCTGTGCTTGTTTGTACCTCACTTTCTTCAACATGTGGCTTGTTTATGTAACAAATCCTGTTCACATGTGGGCGTTTAAAGAGCGAAGTGATGAGTTCTTTGCACCGGTCCCACCCTATGGCCTCTCGACTTAATGCCGTGCATGCTTCAATCGTCACTACTAACCACCATCCCAGTCCCTCCGTAGCCAGCCTCGGGCTGGATATATCCGAGCTCGCCCTCCAGGCGCTTACCGCCGCTGCAAAGTTATCAAAGGTTCCATACGTCCAGGATGCAGCCCAACTCGCGCTAAGCATCGTTACGATTATCAAGGTGTCCCTTTACTTTCCCATCTTTCCTCAATCCATAACCGATCAAGAATGGGAGGATTTAGGATGTCAGGAGTCACAAGGACTCGCTCGGACGATTAGGGAATGATGCTTGCGAGCTTGTCTACGCCATTTTGCTGACTGTGGATGAGTCTGTTCCCATGTCAGAGGCCTTCCTGGACAATTTACGAATTTTGCTGCGGTAAAATGCTTCCACTTGTTCCTCACATGGTGAAATCCACTGATCCAACTACCGCAGGAAGCTTGCCGATATCGAGAGGTTCGCGAAGAAGGAAGCTAAACGAGGTCTGGTCATCAGGGCGATCAGACACAAGTCGGATGTCGATACGATCCGGGAGTATCGGGAGCATCTGAGGCAATCATTGGACGTATTCGGGGTGTGTTCTTTTAGAAATTCGAATGAAGTTGACCACGCAACTGACGGGAATGCAGCTGAAATCAAGCATCACCATTCAGGAGAACATCGTGCTCATGCAAAAAAACTTGGAAGAGATCAATGAGCGCGAGAAACGTAGAGAGGCGGCAGAAAAAGCTAAAATCGACGAAGCAGCAGCGTTGGCACGGAAAGAGGCGGAAGAGAATGAGAGGGTGGAGAAGGAGCGACTGAAGAGAGAGGAAGACGAGGCGAAGCGGAAACGATACGCCGAGGAAGCGAGATGGGGACGGGAATGGGAAAGGGAACGGAAAGAGCGGGAGAGATTGGCATATTCGATATCTGAGCAGGAGAGGTTGGAGGAGAAGCAGCGACTAGCGGTGATACGACTCGAGGAGGAGAGGCTCAAAGAGTCTCAGGAGAGGATACGGACACTGGAAAGGGTTGAAAGAGAGAAGCTCGAGAGGCAGAGGGAGCGGCTGGCGCAGGACAAGATAGAACTTGATAGGCTGGAATGGTCGAAGTCGCAAAAGGAGAGAGAAGAGAGAGAGAAGGCAAAACAGGAGCGGCTGGAAAGGTTGAGCTGGGAGCAAGAACGGTATCGTGCTGAAAAAGAGCGGGCAGAACGCGCTCGGCAGGAGGAGGATAAGCGTGCACACGCCTTTCCTTTCGGAACGCCTCCCTACAGCAATTTCACCTCACCTCCCAGCAATTTCTACCCGCCTGGATTCGATCGCCTCAACATGAATAACCTCGGCGTTCCCGGTCTCTACAATGCGGGTGTCCTTCACAACAATTCAGGAAACACGGTCAAGAACATCACGAAGAACTCCAATAATGATTCGTCTGTCAATATCGGTCGTAGTACGCATCATCCTTCCCTATAATTCTACGAGGCCCTCGTGCTGATATATCTCCCATATTCTGCCAGGTTCCAAGAAGAGCAAACAAAAAGAATAGTTCTGCTATGCCGTTTGACCTATCCATCATTCGTAACTTAGGTCCGTAACTACGGTAATGCCATGCCACTTGCGATCTGTTGTGTAGCTCTGCTTAGCGCTACTCGGCGGTATTTCGTTGACTTCAACCCATATCAGGGTAGTCCTTTATGCCTCTTGGGTGTGCTTCCTCCTCTCCGAATTCGTCGTCGTCACTCACCCTCTACCCTCTTCAGTGCCAAAACCTGGCAAAGTACTCTTGTCCGCGCCTCCCGTAGCAACTGTTCTTATTTAAACTTTAAATTAGTACTTCCGTCTTTCTTCCACTTTCGGCTTGTTTATGTATGTAACAAAGTTCATCTTTCTTCCGCATGTGGCTTTTTTAAATAACACAAGTTGAGTACAAACAATTTGTTATATAAACTGCAAGCAACGTTAACGTTAACGTGTGGAAGAAAGATGGAATTCGAAGTACGAACAAGCGCAGCTATTGTTCATATCTGGCGGTTTAAGGAGCGATGTTCGCTGCACCAGACACCCTACCTCATGGCTTCGATTAATACTTCAATCGTCACCACTAACCACCATTCCGGTCCCTCCAAAACCGACCTAGAGCTGGACATTTCTGAGCTTGTCTTGTCCTCGCTTACCAGCGCTGCAAAGCTATCGACGATTCCTTACCTCCAAGATGCAGCCCAACTGGCGCTAGGCATCGTTACGATCATCCAGGTGCCGCATTACTTTTCCATCTCTTCTCCATCCTTAACCAATCACGAACGGGAGGATTTAGGATGTCAGGAGTCACAAAGAATCGTTCAAACGATTGGGGAATGATGCCTGCGAGCTTGTCTACGCCATCCTGCTGACCGTGGATCAGTCTGTTCCAATGTCGGAGGCCTTCCTGGATAATTTGCGAAATTTGCTGCGGTAAAATATTTGAACATCTTCCTCAAATGGCGAGATCCACTGACACTATTCCTCCAACTACCGCAGAAAGCTTGCCGATATCGAGAGATTTGCGACGAAGGAAACAAGACGAGGCGTGTTCATCAGGACGATCAAACATAAGTCGGACCTTGATACGATCCGGGAGTACCGGGAGGATCTGAAGCAATCATTGGACGTATTCGGGGTGGGTTTCGTTAGAACGAAATCGACCATGCAACTCATGGGAATATGGAAAATATAGCTGAAATCAAGCATCAGCATTCAAGAGAACATCGTGCTCATACAAAGAAATTTGGATGAGATGAATAAGCGCGAGGGACGTAGAGAGGCGGCGGAGAAAGCGAAAGCCGAGAGCGAAGCAGTGTTGGGACGAAACGAGGTGGAAGAGAAGGAGCGATTGATGAGAGAGGAAGCGGAGGTGAAGTGGAAACGAAACCTCAACATGAGTGGCGCTGGCGTTCCCAATCCCTTCTACGTTAACACGGGTGTTGTCAGCACCAATTCAGGGAACACAACCAAGAACATCATAAGCAACTCCAACAATAATACCTCTGTCAATATCGGTCGTAGTATGCATCATCCTTCCCTATGATTCTATGAGGCCTTCGTGCTGATGTGTCTCCCAGGTTCCAAGAAGAAAAAGAAAATGGGAGTAGGTTTTCTCCTATAACGCTTGACGTTTACTCCTATATCCATCACTCGAAGTTTGCAATTGAGTTTAGTGTGGAGAGATTACCATTCTCATCGTTTGAGCTCCTCATCATCATAGAAAGTCAATGAGATTTGTTTTCTGAATACAAAAAGGCTTCCGCGTTTTGCGGAAAAAATGGAGAACACCATCTGACTTGGATTTGGTCTTCTGGTTTTTTTTTCAGCACCACTTCGGGTCATAAAATGCAGCACGCGACCTTATCGACCGTTGGCATGATGAGGCACAATGCCTTGAAGGCATCACCTGAACAGTGAACTTGTGCCTGAGATTTGACGTGTCATCCTGCGGCCTGAAACACATGACAAGACATTCGGAAGCGGTGTCACGGTAGTAAGCTCACAGCATCGATGACTACTTTATTCACAGGTTCGTCCTAGGACAGACAAGGACATGATCATTCTCGCTGTTAAGCTGTCGGGCTTGTGGTCTCGGTTTTTACTGGGAGAGAAGGCGCGACAAGCATGAGTGGCCGAGTAAGTCATGAATGCGCAATTTGAACGCAATTGTTGAGGAGCCTTCATTAAGACAACAATATGCAACAAAGGAACCCTGATGCGATCACGAAGGCCCTTCCTCAAAGCGACCCATGATGACCATATCATCGTCCTGAAGACAATGCCTCCTCCCATACCGTCAAGCTTTAAAGTTATACACCAGGTAATGGTTATGAAATGCCCGCAAGCGACGTCCTCGGGTTTTCTTCTACCACCATGCCCGCCCGCCCCTCACTTATCCTTCAGGCGACGCTGACCACTGCCGCTACCGTTTCGAAGATTCCTTATCTCCAGGATGCAGCCACACTTGCGCTAGATATGGTCAAGATAATCAAGGTACCGTTCTCTTCTCGTCTTGCATCCATCCAATGAAGTTCACCTGACACAGGACGTCCGATCGAACAAGAAGGCGTACGACCGATTGGGGGACGATGCATGCGAGCTTGTCTATGCAGCTTTGGTGGCAGTGGATGAGTCCTCATCAACCTCGGAAGCTCTTTTGAATAACCTGCGAGACCTGGTGAGGTGCGTTGATAATTTCTCTTTCTGGCTAGATCAAAGGGTAAACCGATTTCCTGATCGCAGGAGGCTCAGCGAGATTACCAGATTCGCGCAGAAGGAAGCATCGAGAGGGTTGGTCATGAAGGTCATCAGACACAAGTCGGATCTGGACACGATTAACCAGTATAGGGAAGATCTGAGGCAGTCGTTGAACCTCTTCAAGGTTCGTTGGTGTTCGTCCTACAGGATGTACGTTGATTGTCATGCATTGACCGTATGGGATATGTAGGTGAAATCTAGTGTCATGATTCAAGAGAACATCGCGCGGATAGGGGTAGAATTGCGAGAAATGACCGAGAGGGGGGAACGCCGAGATGCAGAGAGAGCGGAACTAGAGAGGGATAATACGGATTCGGAAGACTTGGAGGAGGAGGAGGAGGAGCTGATCATGGAAGGTGAATGGGAGATGCGCGAGAAGGAATGGCAAGAACGGGAGAGGTTGGCGTATGTGAGGCTCGAGAAGGAAAGGGAAGCGGAGAACCAGCGATTGGAGGTGATCGAGGAGGAGGCAAGGAAAGAGGCGCTCGAGAAGATGGTGCGAGAGTTGGAAATCGACAGGCTAGCTCTGGAACGGCTGAAGTCGCAGAGATATAAAGAAGAGAAAGAAAGGGAAGAGCGGAGGAGAAGAGACAGAGAGCGGCTGGAAATGTTACGCTGGGAGGAGGAACGATACCGCGCCGAAACACCATTTGGACCTGCCCACACAGCATATCTACGTTCCGAAGCGCCATCGAACCCCTTCTTGGTCGGAAGCACAGGTGGTTATTTCCTAGATGGATTGAACCTGCCATTTATGGACACTATGGGCGGGGCGACCAGTTTCTACAACGTTAACGGCGGCATTATCGACCAGAATTCCGGAAACACGACAACGAACATCACGACCGACTCCAACAATGACGCCGCCGTCCGGATAGGCACTGGTGAGACTATCTTTCGCCTATTATTTTTGTTACCGTCAATGCTGATATGTCTGTGGTCTCGCAGTAGATTGAAAGTCTCCGCACAGACGGTAGAAAGTCCACTTCCTTTCATTAGTTCTACTCATACCCGTTTCGTGAAATTTTTGAGGTAAATTATTACCATATTAGTTACAGGAGAACATGGAACAATAAATTATGGGATTGCGCACATCACCTGAGACATCTCCGCGCCAATCTTCCCCACGCAACGGATAAACGTTATTAGTATCACCGGTCGCAGGAAGAAAGACTCATTAACCATCTTGGACTTGCACGACACCTCTAGCAACAACCATCAGCAAATCCCGGTCATGCTACATAGCACTACATAGTGCTGTAGTGAGCTGTAGTGAGCTGTAGTGCTGTAGTGTGTGTATATTATGTCTGTAGTGCTACATTGCAAATGGGGTCACTACCAAGATATCATCAACCACTATAGAGTGCTACATTGCACTACATAGGAGGGCAAGCACAACATATTGTACAATAAATCATCCTATAGTATTCACGAAGATCAGAGAGACAGAAGTTGTAATAAAGGGCATGACATTAAAATCTACTGTACACAATTTTACATACAGACACAGGAGAATGAATTGATGAACACACGTGGCACGCCACAACGCTGACGACTCGCTCGGCTCCGCTAGCTGCACCCGCCACCACTCACCTCGCCGCTTGGTGATGTTCTGTTCCTCCATGCCGTCCCTCCTCTGCTTGGGTCCAGCACCTGGAGATTTCATTAGTGGGAGACATGGGAGGGGTGGGGGTTTTCTCACCTTTGTAAATGATGATACCATTTCAGATGCAGCGCATTCACACCCTGCATTGTGCCACCCTGTGCCGGCCTCACCTCCAGACTCCCACTGATTCGTACTGCTCAAGTTTCATGCTCATGCTCCCTGTTATGGAATGGCACTAGCTTCTTATATAATCAGAACCTAAAGAGGGAGTAACACAAACCTGAAGAGGGGATAACTGTTATGGAACAGCCATTTAACAACTATTTTTCAATTTGTCCTTGTTTGTTATTGTTTGGCTTTGTGGACAATATTATAAAAGGTCAACAACATAAATCTGACTTCATTTCATTTTATCTTTATTTGTCCTTGTTTGGCTATCTCTTATCTCTTATCTCTTATCTCTTACTGTTACGACAAAGGTTTGATCCTATGTCACAACGGCAAGCCTTACTCTATCTGTCTTGTTCTGTTCTGTCGTACCCCCTCTGTAAGGTTGGTATACGATATTGATGCTTGTCCCTCTTTAAGGTTGATCAAGCGTTCAGGTGAGCCAAGTCTTCTTCAAGACACTTGGTTTGAGATCGTTCAGTGAGCGAAGAGGAAGGTGAATTGCCTAGGTCAAAGCTAAAGAATACAGTGTTTATCCTAGGGTTTATATAGTAAATCGTCTATAGGTTATGAGTCAAACGTAATGTGTCACGATCAGTAAAGCTGAGTAATCATGAGAAGAATAATCTAAAAGGGGATTGAGCTGACTGAGCTCCGCAGTAAAGTGCAGTAAAGCTGACTGAGCTTAGAGTAAATATGTCATATGTGTTGAGTCAAAGGCGACTGAATCGGAATGATGAGTCAATATGAGATGGTAATAGTTTGGGATAGTTCGGAATAAGAAAAGTTGTAACATTACCCCCTTTCTATATTCGAAATCACCGAGTTCGAATTTTCCTATGTTGCCAAGTTATGTTCAGCATCTTCATTATAATAGTCTTCGTCGTCAAATGGTTCATTGGTGATCATCCCAGGAGGAAAGACAGGGTGATTCGCTGTAATACTGTTTGCAGTAGCAAATCGATTTCGATAATCTTCAGGACAGTCACTGGTTTCGTGTCCCGGTGCATCTTTATGACAAGAGACGCATTGATAGTCTCGGCATTTTGTCCAGTGGTGTCCGATTTTCCCACATAAAGTACATCTTGGTCGTAATCGAGTGATGTGATGATGGTGAAATGGGGTGGGGTTTTTAAGACATTCAGCCGGTAAATGTCCTGGGGCGGTGTCGTGACAGAATTTGCACTGATAATTATGACAGTGTACTTCGTCGTGTCCTCGTTTATTACAAATGGTACAGTCATGTGTTTTCGCTCGTCGTCTAGTTTCTCTGGTGATGAAGGGTTCCGTGGGTATATGTTCGACGGGTTTATCAGGGTTGTTACAGAGATTGATAACGGTTCTTCTGTCTGTGGGCGGTTTCTTCGGGAATATCTGTTCAACCGAAGGGGATCAAGTAGGGGGGTAGGGGTTTCTTTGTTCGGTTTGTCGATTTTGTTTGAAAACAACAGGGGATGGCAATCTATTGTTTAAGGGGAAGAAATGTCTAATGGAGACTGGTTCTTCGTGTGGAATGACGAGTGTCGAAGGGTATGCGGTGATCGGTTTTAATGGAGTGGGGAGGTGATTCAAGAGTTGGTCAGCATCGGTGTTAAGGAGGAGGTCGACATTTTCATTCAGTGATGAGTCGATTTTTTGTATGGCTTCTGAATGGATCTTTCGTAACCCTAAGAGGGTATAAGTGTTCTTGACAACGTTCGAGTCAAGAGGGTTGGTGATACAAGAGAGGATGGTGGTTTGGAGAGGTTCATGTCCAAGAAGTTCTTGCATATGCGAATGACGGAGCTTTCTGAGGTGTTCTTGGACGTTAGGGATGGTGGCTTTCTGAGTGGAGGAAGACATGAGGATGAAGTTTTCGAGGGAGGTTGTCGTTTAGAGGATGTGGTGGGCGAGTTGATAGTCGTTCAAGATTTCTCGAGCGTTTTTAAAGTTGCTCGGTGGTTCCCATGTGTTGTCACTAATGGGGTATCCTTTCCATTTGACGAGATATCGATATCCTCTACCCCATTTCTTGTGACTCATGATAGCTTCTATCTCGTATTCTTCTTCTCCTTCAATCAGGTCAGGAGGTGGCTTCATGAAGTTCGGACCATGGGTTTCGGTTTCACGATAGGGTGATAAGAGTGACGCATGGAAGATGTCGTGAATTCGCCATTGGTTCGGGAGTTGTAGACGATAAGTCACTGGTCCCAAGACTTCTGTTATTTTGAAGGGTCCTTCTCTTTTCGGGGCTAGCTTTCTTGATTGATAGCCTATCTTTAAGTTCCGTCCGTCGAGCCACACTTGTTCTCCTTTTTTGAATGGAGTAAAACCTCATGTTGTTCTTTTGGCAATCATTTGTCTTGCCAGTTCATGCGCAGCAGCGGCTTCATTTCGTGCTTCTTTGAGGGTTTTCACTCGTTGTTCCGCAGTAGGGGCATTTGTCTTCTCAAATGCCAAGGGGATATCTTTAGGTTCGTACCCCATCATGAGGTAGAACGGGGTCTGTTTCGTAGTGGAGTGGACCTTCTGATTATGACTGAACTCCATGAGGGGGTTGAGTTGTCTCCATGTTTCGGGGTTGTTGGAGCAGAAGATTCTGAAATAGATCTCCAGTTCTTGGTTCACCCGTTCTGTCTCTCCATCGGTTTGGGGGTGGTATGCCGTGCTTCTGAGCGTTCTAATTCCAAGGAGTTGGGCCATTTCTCTGAAGACTTGTGAGGAAAACTGTGGGCCACGGTCGGATAGGAATGAGTCGGGAAGTCCAAAGCGTCGGTATACGTGGTCAATGTAGTTTTGTGCCGTGAGTGTGGCATCAATCGTCTTGTTGCAGGGGATTGAAATTACCCCCTTTGTAGATCCATGGTCTACCACGACCATGAGGCTGTCAAATC
>Ga0307516_10000386_pt1 | contig 57562 bp, 53 predicted proteins | sample 19_EM_MG_FD_203310 | JGI IMG/M metagenome (GOLD analysis project Ga0307516, IMG submission 203310) | Populus trichocarpa ectomycorrhiza microbial communities from riparian zone in the Pacific Northwest, United States - 19_EM | ecosystem: Host-associated > Plants > Roots > Unclassified | place...
GGCGCGGATTGCGCGGAAATTCCTTGCTGTGGTCCGCATAACCGAGGTTGAGAAGGAAATCGGTTTGCCAGCGCCCGTCCGGGAAAAACTCGGCGTTCACCTTGGGGATGTCAAAGCCGCTCATGGGGCCGCAATCCAGGCCCAGCGCGCGGGCGGCGATCATGAAATATGCCCCGCCCAGCGTGCCGTTGCGCACGGCGGTGCCTTGCGCCATGGCCACGTTCCCTTCGAACATCTCCTTGGCTCCAGGGCCATGCCAGACCTGCGGCATGTGCTCGAAGAAGCGCGTGTCACGCGCCACGATCACCGCCACCGGCGCATTGCGGGTCTTGTCCAGGTTGCCCGGGCTCAGCGCCGGCAGCAGCCGGGCGCGCGCTTCGGGGCTGATGAGGAACACATAGCGCGTGGGCTGCGTGTTCATCGACGTGGGGCCGAACTTGGCAATCTCGTAGACCTGCTTCAGCAGGTCCAGCGGCACCGGCTTGTCGGTGAAGCCGTTGGCCGTGCGGGCCTTGAGGAAGAGTTGATCCAGGGGGGTGTCGCTCATGGGAGGCGTCTCTGTGGGTGGGAAGGGAATGGGTTGTACACCGGGTCAGCCGCCGCCGGACCGCCCCAAGGCGGCTGAGGACCTGCCCGGCGGGTGGCACCGGTGCTCCGGGGCCGGGTGCTCACAATTCAGGCACGGGCCACGCGCAGCACGGCGGCCACCACGCGCTCGACGCCGGCTTGCTGCTTCGCATCGCGCAGGGCGCCGGCCTCGTCGAAGGCCTGGTGTGCCTGGCCGACGCTCTGCGTCTCGGGCACCACCAGCATGCCCAGGGACGCGGAAAGGAAGGCGCGCAGGAAGATCAGGCCACGCAAGCCGGCCAAGGCACCGGGCGACGCGCTCAGCAGCCCGGCGACGGTGCCGTTCATGGCGGCCAGGCCGGCCGGCACATTGCCTTCCGCAGGCACACGCGAAACCCAGTCGAGCGTGTTCACGAGCAGTGGCGTCACGAAGGCGTTGTATTCCGGGGCGGATATCAGCACGGCCTCGTGTGCATTGAAGAGCCGCCGCAACTCCAGCGCCCCGGGCGGCAGGCCTTGCGCCTCCACGTCGGCGTCGTAGACCGGCAGTGCCAACGCACGCAGGTCCACCTCGGTGACCTCGGCGCCTTGTGCCCTGGCCGTCTGCGCGGCCACGGCGGCCAGCTTGCGGTTGAACGAGCCGGTGCGGCTGCTGCCGGACATCACCAGCACGCGGCTCACTGCGGCAACTCCGCCAGGTCGAACACCAGCACCTCGGCATCGTGGCCCTCGCCCAGCCGCAGCAGCGGCTCACCGGCCAGCATGGCCGCATCCCCGCCGCGCAGCGTCCGGCCATTGGCCTGGATCTCGCCGCGGACCACGTGCACATAGGTGAGCCGGCGGGGGTCCAGGGGCATCTCCACGCGTTCGGCGCCATCGAACAACCCGGCCCGGATGGCCGCGTCGGCATGGATGCGCACCGAGTCCTCGCGGCCGTCCTGGCTGGCCACCAGGCGCAGGCGGCCGCGCTTGTCCGGCACGGAGAAATGCTTCTGCTCGTAGCCGGGCGCGATGCCACGCTCGTCCGGCAGGATCCAGATCTGCAGGAAGTGCGTGGCCTGGTCCTGCGAGTGATTGAACTCGCTGTGGCGCACGCCGGTGCCGGCGCTCATGCGCTGCACATCGCCGGGTTGGATCACGCCGGAGTGCGCGCCGCCGGCCTGGCCGTTGCCCAGGCTGTCCTTGTGCGCCAGGGCACCCTCCAGCACGTAGCTCACGATCTCCATGTCGCGGTGGCCGTGCGTGCCGAAGCCGGTGCCCGGGGCGATGCGGTCCTCGTTGATGACGCGCAGGTTGCCGAACCCCATGTGCTCGGGATCGTGGTAGTCGGCGAACGAAAAACTGTGAAAGCTCTTGAGCCAGCCATGGTCAGCATAACCACGCTCGGCAGAGGTGCGGACGGACATCATGGACGCGGTCTCCTGGAGTCAGTGAGGGGCGGACGGCACGCAGGGCCAGCCTGGGGGCTTCACGCCGATGAAGGCATCAAGCCATGGCTTTGAATTTTGGAGCGCCACGCGGCGCCGGGAGGCATTCACCTTGCAGGCTACGTTCAAATAAGATGAAGCCACCCCGCCCTCCCCCCCCACTTGGCATCCCCCCATGAGCGACCGCCGCAACGCCCTCACGCCCGAAGCCCTGGCGATGTTGGACCTCATCGAGCGCACGGGCAGCTTTGCCGCCGCCGCGCGCGAGTTGGGCCGGGTGCCCTCGGCCCTGACCTACAGCGTGCGCCAGCTGGAGGAGGCGCTGGACGTGCTGCTGTTCGACCGCAGTTCGCGCCAGGCCCAGTTCACGCAGGCCGGCCGGGAATTGCTCACCGAAGGCCGCCGGCTGTTGCAGGAAATCGACGCGGTGGCGAACCGCGTGCGCCGCGTGGCCACCGGCTGGGAGACGCAGCTCACCATCACGCTGGAAGGCATCCTGGCGCCCGCCGCGATCTTTGACCTGGTCGAGGCCTTCTACGCCTTGCGCGTGCAGGCGGCAGGCGAGTCGCCGGTGGCGCAGGGCGACAAAGGGGTTGCAGCCACCCGGGCCGAGACGCAAGGCGCGCCGCCCACCCGGCTGCGCCTGCGCAACGAGGTCATGTCCGGCAGCTGGGAAACCCTGCTCACCGGCCACGCCGACCTGGCCATCGGCCTGGCCGGCGAGCCGACCCCCAACACCGCGGTGCAATGCGAGGTGCTGGGCGAGCTGGTGTTCAGCTTCGCGGTGTCGCCGCATCACCCGCTGGCGGGCGAGCCCGAACCCCTGTCGGCCGCCAGCCTCGTGCGCCACCGGGTGGTGGCGATCGCCGACACCGCACACACCTTCGAGCCGCTCACGGTGGGCGTGCTGCCCGGCCAGGACGTGCTGACGGTGCCCTCGCTGGCGGCCAAGCTGGCCGCGCAACTGCGTGGGCTGGGCTGCGGCTGGCTGCCCGAGCCGCTGGTGCGCCGGCATGCCGAGGCCGGCCGGCTGGTGGTCAAGCGCATCGACCCCCCACGGCAGCCCGCGCGGCTGCACTACGCCTGGCGCACCGGCGCGCAACACGGCCTGGCGCTGCAGTGGTGGCTGGGCCAGTTGCGCAGCCCGACGACCCGCCGCGCACTGCTGGAGCAACACGCCGGCCTGATCCTCTGACGGCGGGGGGCACTGCGACGCGTTCCCCGAGGGGGCGCAGAGTTGCAATGCAACCAGATGCACGGCCGGCAACCGGCCGCGGCGCAGCCTTGGCCTGATGCAGGGGTGGCGTGCGCCCACTGCCTCACCCGGCTCAAGCAATTCACACCCGGCGTGACCAGGAAGTGAAGTCCGCAGTCACAGGAAACGGGGCTGCGGACAGGCCGCGCCTCGAACGCGCAAGGGACTCGGGTAACAACACGCCGATACAGAACACCTTGTTAGTTCAATCAATCGCTTGATTAATATGAAGTCCATGGAAAAACTGATGCACAGCAGCACCGAGCCCGTCGAGGCGGGCGATCCGCCTGCGGACAAGGTCGACATGTCCCGGCGCGGCTGCCGGCGCGACGGCGAGGCCTCGCGCGAACGCATCCTCCTCACGGCGCTGCGGCTGTTCGCCGCCCAGGGATTCAAGAACACCTCCACGCGGGAGATCGCGAAGGCGGCCCAGGTCAACATCGCCGCCTTGAACTACTACTTCGGCGACAAGGCCGGGCTCTACCGGGCCGCCTTCACGCTCTTCAGTCCGAGTCGGCCGGATGCCGCCGTGCAGCACGGGCCGAATGGTTTCAGCCGGCCGGGCATACCGCTGCCGCAGGCGATGCACGAGTTGTTCCGCGAACTCCTGCCGCCACTTGCATCGAGTCAGGAGTTCCAGTGGGGGCTGCGCCTGCTCTTCAGGGAACTCACAGAGCCCACCGGCCTGTGGCAAGAAGAGGTGGACCAAGGCATCAAGCCCCTGCACAACGCGCTGACGCGCCTGCTGTGCCGGGAGTTCAACCGCGTGCGGCCGGACGCCGACATCGAACGGCTGGCGTTCTGCATCGTCAGCATGCCGGTGCATTTCGTCGTCTGGCACGACGTGGTCGTGCAGATCGCGCCACAGCTCTTGGGCAACGAAGCTGCCGTGCAGGCGCTGACCGACCGGATCGCCACGTATGCCTGCGACATGGTCCATGCCGAAGCGCGGCGGCGCGAAAGCCAGGCCTAGGGCCGGCACTCCCCAGCCAGTTCAAGAGCCGATCGCAATGACCCCAGGAATCGCACGAAGCACACTGGCGGGAGCCGCCGGATGGCTGCTGGCCGCCCTGCTGTGGCTGGCCTCGTCCGCCGCCTTCGGCTGGACCGAACCCACCGGCGCCAACTTCAACCACGCCAGCACCGGCTACCCACTCACCGGCGTGCATGCCGCGCAGGCTTGCGAGTCCTGCCACCTGGGCGGCACGATGAAGGGCACGCCGCGCACCTGCGAGAGTTGCCACACGGCCGGATCGGCGCGGTCCAAGGCCAACGTGGTGATGCCGCAGAAGCACGTGCCGGCCGTGGTGGGCTGCGGTGATTGCCATAACACCCAGTCGTTCACCCGCACCAAGTTCCGCCACAGCGTGGTCAGTACCGTGGGCTGCCAGACCTGCCACACCGGCCTGGCCGCCACCGGCAAGACGCCGCGCCACGTGGCCGTGGCCGCCGCCCAGCAATGCGGCGACTGCCATCGCTCGACCACCAGCTGGCTGCCGGCCTCCTTCAACCACACGCAGCTGGTCGTGGCCAACAACTGCTTCTCCTGCCACGATGGCAGGCACGACGGTGCCACCGGCCGGCCGGTCACGCACGTGCCAGGCCTGTTCGTGGTGGGCGAAGGCATCAACAACTGCGACACCTGCCACCTCGACGGGTTTGGCTTCCGCTCGTGGACGCCGGCCCGGGCGCACCAATTCACCAACATCAAGAGCCAGTGCGCCACCTGCCACACGGGTGCCTTCCCACCCGCGGTGGCCCAGCCGCGCACACCGTCCCACGTGGGGGCGTCGCCGCTGTGTGAAACCTGCCACCGCAGCACCCGCAGCTGGCTGGACCTGGACCTGTCCGCCTCCAGCAGCGTGAGCAAGACCGGCGTGGCCCGCAGCGGGCCCAGCGTGGCTGCGGCCGGCACGGCCAAGACCAGCCTGTTGACCGCCACCGTGCCGCCGCCCCGCCACATTCCCCTGGCCGGCGGCGCCACCTGCATGTCGTGCCACCGCTCCGCACGCGACATGGCCACCGCCGTGGTGATGAACCACCGCGCGGTGAGCACGCTGGACTGCAAGACCTGCCACAACGGCACGTACGTGGCCCAGGGCGCGCAGGCCACTCCGGGCCCGCACATTCCCTACAAGACGATGCTGCTCAACGGCAGCGGCATGGACTGCGACGATTGCCACAAGGGCTTCACCGGGGCGAACTGGGCCGCCGTGAAGATGAACCACAACGGCACCCTGGGCGGGGGCGCGGGCTTATGCAAGGGCTGCCACCAGCAAGGCACCGCCTTCCAAGGGCAGATGGAGAAGAAGGCCCTGGGGCACACCAGCAAGGGCCAGGCTGCGCTCGACTGCTCCAGCGCCGGCTGCCACGGGCCACTGGGCCGCACCGGCGCCCGCTTCTCCCGCTGGCGATAACCGGCCCCACCCCGACGCGGACTGCGTCCGGCCGCCCCACATCCCAGAGGGGCTTCGCGCCACCCGCCCGTAAGGTTCCGGAGAGCCTGGGCCACTTATCATCGCCGCGCCCATGGCAATCAGCCCGTGGGCCGGATCTGCCACGGAGCGCGGGGACCACCCGCGCGGCCATGACAAGCCCCAAGGTTTCAGAAGGTACCTGCATGAACGTTTTGTTGTCACTCGGTGGGTCCGGCAAGACAGTGCTTGCCGCCACGCTGCTGCTCAGCCTCCTGGCCGGTCCGGCAAGTGCCGCGGGCGCCGACAAGGCCGCCAAACCGGCGCTGAGCGTGGCCACCACCACCGCGACACCGGCCGAGTGGCCCATCCGCCTGACCGCCAGCGGCAACGTGATGGCCTGGCAGGAAGCCTCGGTGGGGGCCGAGGTCAGCGGCCTGCGGCTCACCGACGTGAAGGTGAACGTGGGTGACACGGTCAAGCGCGGCCAGGTGCTGGCGAGCTTCTCCACCACCACGGTGGAAGCCGACGTGGCGCAAGCGCGCGCGCAGCTGGCCGAGGCGCAGGCCACGCTTGCCGAAGCCGCGGCCAATGCCGAGCGGGCGCGCCAGCTGAGCGAAAGCGGCGCCATGAGCGGCCAGCAGGTCAACCAGTTGATCACCGCCGAGCGCACCGCGCAGGCCCGCATGGAATCGGCCCGCGCCGCGCTGGAGAACCAGCAGACGCGCCTGCGGCAGACCCGGCTCCTGGCCCCAGATGCCGGGGTGATCTCGGCCCGCAGCGCCACGGTGGGTGCCGTGGTGGGCGCGGGCCAGGAGCTGTTCCGCCTCATCCGCAACCACCGGCTGGAGTGGCGCGCCGAGGTGCCGGCCACGGAGTTGGCCCGCATCAAGGCCGGCCAGGCCGTGCACATCACGCCGGCAGGCGGCGCCACGGTGGCGGGCCGGGTGCGCATGGTCGCACCCACCGTGGACCCGCAGACGCGCAACGGCCTGGTGTATGTGGACCTGCCCAGCCCCGGCGATGCCCGTGCGGGCATGTTCGCGCGCGGCGAGTTCGACCTGGGCAGTGCCCGGGCCGCAACCTTGCCGCAAAGCGCCGTGCTGCTGCGCGACGGCTTTGCGTTCGTGTTCGTGCTGGGCGGCGACTCCAAGGTCGCCATGACCAAGGTAGGCACCGGGCGGCGCGTGGGCGACCGCATCGAGATCACCGCCGGCCTGCCGCCCGGCGCACGCGTGGTGGCCGCGGGAGGCGGCTTCCTGAGCGACGGCGACCTGGTCCAGGTGGTCGACGCCCCGGCCGCCCCCGATCGGACCACACGTCCATGAACCCCCGGCCATGAACTTCAACGTCTCCGCGGCCTCGATCCGCAACCCGATCCCGGCGCTGCTGCTGTTCATCCTGCTCACGCTGGCGGGCGTGCTGGGCTTCCGGGCCATGAAGATCCAGCAGTTCCCGGACATCGACCTGCCCAACATCGTGGTCACCGCCTCGCTGCCGGGCGCCGCCCCGGCGCAGCTGGAAACCGAGGTGGCGCGCAAGATCGAGAACTCGCTGGCCACCTTGCAAGGCCTCAAGCACCTGTACACCCGGGTGCAGGACGGCGTGGCCACCATCACGGCCGAGTTCCGGCTCGAAAAGCCCACCCAGGAAGCGCTGGACGATGTGCGCGATGCCGTGCAGCGCGTGCGCTCCGATCTACCCGGCGACCTGCGCGACCCCATCGTCTCCAAGATGGACTTGTCGGGCATGCCCATCCTGACCTACACCGTGTCGTCCACCCGCATGGACGACGAGGCGCTGTCGTGGTTCGTGGACAACCAGGTCACCCGCAACCTGCTGGCAGTGCGCGGCGTGGGCGCGGTGAGCCGCGTGGGCGGCGTCACCCGCGAAGTGCGGGTCGAGCTGGACCCGGCCCGGCTGCTGGCGCTCAACGCCACCGCCGCCGACATCTCGCGCCAGTTGCGCCAGGTGCAGCAGGAGGCATCGAGCGGACGCGCCGACCTGGGCGGGGCCGAACAATCAGTGCGCACCATCGCCACGGTGGCCTCGGCCCAGGAACTGGCCGCACTGGAGATTGCGCTCAGCGACGGCCGGCACATCCGGCTTGAGCAGGTGGCCAGCGTGCGGGACACGGTGGCCGAGCCGCGCGCCGCGGCGCTGCTGAACGGCAAGCCGGTGGTGGGTTTCGAGATCACGCGCTCGCGCGGCGCCGGCGAGGTGGAGGTGGCCCAGGGCGTGCGGGCCGCGCTGAACACCCTGCGCGCCGAACGCCCGGATGTCACCGTCACCGAGGCCTTCAACTTCGTCGACCCGGTGGTCGAGAACTACCACGGCTCCATGACGCTGATGTTCGAGGGCGCCGTGCTGGCCGTCATCGTGGTGTGGCTGTTCCTGCGCGAATGGCGCGCCACGCTGGTGTCGGCGGTGGCGCTGCCGCTGTCCATCGTGCCCACCTTCGCCGCCATGCACTGGATGGGCTTCACGCTCAACGTGGTGACCTTGCTGTCGCTGTCGCTGGTGGTGGGCATCCTGGTGGACGATGCCATCGTCGAGATCGAGAACATCATGCGCCACCTCGCCATGGGCAAGAAGCCCTTGGAGGCGGCCATGGAGGCGGCCGACGAGATCGGCCTGGCAGTCATCGCCACCACCTTCACGCTCATCGCGGTGTTCCTGCCCACCGCCTTCATGGGCGGGGTGCCGGGCAAGTTCTTCGTGCAGTTCGGCTGGACCGCGGCGCTCGCGGTCTGGTTCTCGCTGGTGGTGGCACGCATGCTCACGCCCATGATGGCCGCCTACCTGCTGAAGCCCCCGACCCGGCCGCACGTGGAGCCCGGCTGGATGAAGGCGTACATGGCGCTGGCGACCTGGTGCCTGAAGCACCGGCTGGTCACGGTGGGGCTGGCCGTGCTGTTCTCGGTGGGGTCGTGCACGCCGCTCTTCACCGGCGGCATTCCCGGCGGCTTCCTGCCGCCCGATGATTTGTCGCAGACCCAGGTCTACGTGACCCTGCCGCCGGGCAGCACCTTCCGGCAGACGCTCGACGTGGCCGAGCAGGCGCGCGTGCTCGTGCAGCAGCATCCGCATGTGAAGCTGGTCTACACGGCGGTGGGCGGCGGCAAGTCGGGCGCCGACCCGTTTGCCTCCATGGGCGCGGCCGAGGCCCGCAAGGCCACCTTGACCATCAACCTGACCCCGCGCGCCGAGCGGTCCGGCGTGTCCAAGCAACGCATCGAAGCCGACCTGCGCCGTGCGCTGGCGGTGCTACCGGGCGCCCGCTTCAACGTGGGCTTCGGCGGCTCGGCCGAAAAGCTCGTGCTGGTGCTGGCCGGCGAAGACGGCGCGGTGCTGGGCGCGCATGCCTTGCAGGTGGAGAAGGAACTGCGCAGCCTGCCGGGCATCGGCGCGGTGACCTCCACCGCCGCCCTGCAGCGGCCGGAACTGGTGATCCGGCCCGACAACGCCCGTGCCGCCGACCTGGGCGTGACCTCGGCCGCAATCGCCGACACCTTGCGCATCGCCACCGCGGGCGACTACGACCAGGGCCTGGCCAAGCTGAACCTCTCGCAGCGCCAGGTGCCGGTGGTGGTGCGCCTGCCGGCCGAGGCGCGCCAGGACCTGGCCCTGCTGGAGCGCCTGCCGGTGCCCGGTGCGCGCGGGCCGGTGGCGCTGGGCAACGTGGCCACGCTAGCCGTGGACAGCGGGCCGGCGGAGATTGGCCGCTACGACCGCATGCGCAACGTCAACTTCGAGATCGAACTCAACGGCCAGCCGCTGGGCCAGGTTCAGGCGCAGGCCGACGCCTTGCCCAGCCTGACCCAATTGCCGAATGGCGTGATCAAGACCGCGGTGGGCGATGCGGAGGCCATGAGCGACCTGCTGCAGAGCTTCCTGCTGGCCATGGCCACCGGCGTGCTGTGCATCTACATCGTGCTGGTGCTGCTGTTCCACGCCTTCGTGCAGCCGGCCACCATTCTGGTGGCGCTGGCCTTGTCGATCCCCGGGGCCATCCTGGCGCTGTTCGTCACCCAGACCGACCTGTCCATGCCCTCGATGATCGGCATGATCATGCTGATGGGCATTGCCACCAAGAACTCCATCCTGCTGGTGGAATACGCCGTGATGGCGCGCCGCGAGCATGGCCTCGGCCGCTGGGACGCCGTGCTGGACGCCTGCCACAAGCGCGCCCGCCCCATCATCATGACCACCTTGGCCATGGGCGCCGGCATGCTGCCCATCGCCATCGGCTTCGGCACCGACCCAAGCTTCCGGGCGCCGATGGCCATCGTGGTGATCGGCGGGCTGATCACCTCCACCTTCCTGAGCCTGCTGGTGATCCCCGTGGTGTACACGCTGGTGGACGACTTGCTGCAGTGGGCGGGGCGGCGCAAGCGGCCCGGGGCGCAGGGGGCGGAGGGAACCGCTTGACGTGGCAGGACGTTGAAGCTCAAGGCTTTTTCGCCTGCCGGGCCTGCCGGGCCTGCTGAACCGGTCGGGTCAGCAGGCCCGACCCGGCCCACAGTAGCTTCCTACGCCTGGGCCCCCGCCACCTTCGCGTCCACCACCCCCCCCAGCCTGCGCACCGCGGCCTCCCGGATCGGCAGGTTCACCAGCGCCGCCCCCAGCGCCAGCGCTGCATCGGCCCACCACATCCACAGGTAGCTGCCGGTCGTCGTCACCGCGATGCCGCCCAGCCAGGCGCCGAAGAAGCCGCCGATCTGGTGGCTCAGCAGAGTGAGCCCGAACAAGGTGGCCAGATAGCGCGTGCCGAACAGCTTGGCCGTGATGCCGGCCGTGGGCGGCACCGTGGCCAGCCAGGTGGCGCCCAGCACGGCCGCAAAGATGTAGAAGGTCCACGGCCCCTTGGGCGCGGCCATGTAGGCCAGCACCGCCAGCGCGCGCGTGAAGTACATCCAGAACAGCAGCCACTTCATGCGGTAGAGATTGCCCAGGTAGCCCGCCGTCAGGCTGCCCGCGATGTTGGCCAAGCCGATGATGGCCAGCGAGGTGGCGGCCACGCCGGTGCTCAGGCCGCACAAGTTCACCTCGCCCGGCAGGTGGGTCACCAGGAACGCGATGTGGAAGCCGCAGGTGAAGAACCCGGCGTGCAGGCACCAGTAGCTGCGGTCCCGCAAGGCAATGCGTACCTGCGCGCGCAGCGTCAGTTCGGCCGGCGCCGCGGCCGTGGCGGCCGCAGGCGCGGGCTTCTTCTGGCCGCGCAGAAAGTACCCCAGCGGCGCCGTCAGCAGGGCCGCCGCGGCCATCAACCACATGGCGTGCATCCAGCTGAAGGCTTCGATCATGGCGCGGTTCAAGGGCGCAAAGACAAACTGCCCGAAGCTGCCGCCGGCATTGATGAAGCCGCTGGCAAACGCGCGCCGCTGCGCCGGCAGGCGCTGCGCCGTGGCCCCGATCAGGATGGAGAAGCTGCCGGCCCCGGCGCCCGCCGCGCTGAGCACACCCATCGAGACGATGAGGGCCCACTGGCTGTGGACGAAGGTGGTGAGCACGCTGCCCAGCGCCAGCAGCACCGCGCCGACGGCGATCACGCGTGCAGGCCCCCAGCGGTCGGCAATGGCACCGAAGATCGGCTGCGAGGCGCCCCAGACGAACTGCCCGATGGCCAGGGCCAGGCTGATGTTGGCAATGCCCAGCCCCGTGGTGGTGTTGAGCGGCGAGATGAACAAGCCCATCGACTGGCGCGAGCCCATGGTGATCATCATGATCAGGGCCGCCACCCCCATGAACCACCAGGTGCTGCGGGCGGTGGCGGTGGCGCTGCTGGGGTCTTGCATGGGGGATCTCCTAGTCCTCGGGGGTGGGTTCGGCCGGGCGGAACAGCGGGGTGACCTCGTCGAGCTGCTGGTGCAGCTGCAGCACCTGCGCCGCACCCAGCGTGGCATTGACTTCGTTTTGCGCGCGCTTCCAGTACGGCCGCGCCGACTGCCACTGCGCCAGCCCTTGCGCAGTGAGCCGGGCCACACGCACGCGCGCGTCCTGGCCGTGGGCAATCAACTCGGCCCAGCCGCGATCGATCAGCGGGCGCAGGTTGCGGCTCAGCGTGCTGCGGTCCATGTCCATGCGATCAGCCAGCTCGGTGAGGCCGATGCCGCCTGCGCTGCCCGTACCGCCCGTGCCGGTGTCGCTGCGCAAGGCCGCCAGCAATGAGTACTGCGTCACCCGCAGGCCGGCGGCTGCCAATTCGCGGTCGTACACCGCCGTGATGCGACGGGTCAGCCGCCGCAATTTGGCGCAGGTGCAGCCTTGCGACGACGCAGGCAGGGTGGCAGTGCGAGAGGGCGTCTGTGACACGCCGTAAATATAGTGCATATACACGCTTTGTCGCGGCGCTCATGGCCCTCCCGGCCTGAGGGATCCCTCTCTGCAGGTGCAACCCGGTCACCGAATGCAGCGGCCGGTGACAGCCGGCAACAGGGAAGGTGGGCTCGACAAATGCGTGCAAACCCTTAGGCGACCGGCTTGGGCCGCCGGGGTCGTCACAAAGTGTGGTGTGCCCAATTCGGTTCCTTCGTCCCGTGGCAACCCGCCACGCTGCGAGCCGCAAGGCTCACCCTCATTAAAGGTGGTGACCTGGATATGCCGCTAGCCACGTTGAGTTTTACCGTGCAATTGGCCATGACCGATGCCGACATCCGGGCCGCCTGCAAGGTGCGCGCACAAGCCTACGGGCACCACCTGCCCCAGGTGCAACAACAGTTCGCACAGCCCGATGCACAGGACCGGCATCGTGCCACCGCGATCGTCCTGTGCCGCGACAAGCAGACCGGGCAAGGCACCGGCACCTTGCGCATCCAGCGCAGCAGCCATGGCCCGCTTCAGTTGGAGAACAGCATGATCCTGCCGCGCTGGCTGGCCGAGCAGCCGCGGGCGGAACTGACGCGGCTGGCGGTCATGCGCGGGACCGATGCCTTGACGCGGCTCACGCTGATGAAGGCTAGCTACCTGTATTGCCTGGCCAACCAGGTGCGCTGGATGGTGATCGGCGCCCGCAGCGAAGCGCTGATCCGCATCTACCAGCGCCTGGGTTTTCGCGATGTGCTGGACCCCGAGGACCGCGTGCCCCTGCAGCATGCGGGCGGCCTGCCGCATCGCATCCTGGCCTTCGACGTGACCGCGGCGGAGCGAACCTGGCTGGCCGCCGAGCACGGCCTGTACCCCTTCATGATCGAGACCTTCCACCCGGACCTGCAGTTGTTCCCCGACACCGCGGCCCCGGTGCATCACTGGGAATCGGAGCGCGAGGCGGCTTGAGAGCGCCCCCAGGCCGACAACTACGTCGTCCGCCCCCCGTGGGGGTATGAGCAAAGTGGCAAAGCCACATTTGCTCATGAGCGCCCCAAGGCCGGCCGAAGCCGTCCGTCCCCCGTGGGGATCCAGCAAAGTGGCAGAGCCACATTTGCTGGTGAGCCTGCCCGGCTCTCTTTCAGTAGGTCAGTACGAGCCCGCCACCCCCGCGGTGTAGGCGGTACCGGCCAGGCTTGCGCCGCCCCACTGCGTCAGCACGCGGGTCAGTTCCTCCTTCGTGAAGGGCTTGGCGATGAAGTCGTCCATGCCTGCGGCCACGCAACTCTGGCGGTCTTCGTAGGACGACGCGGCCGTGAGGGCGATGACGGGCACGCGGTGCAGTTCCAGCGCATGCTCCTGCGTGCGGATCTCGCGCGTGGCGGTCAGGCCGTCCATCACCGGCATGCGGCAGTCCATCAGGATCAGGTCGGGCCGCTCGATCTCGCGCAGCGCCCGCCCCACCGCCTCGCGGCCGTTGGAGACGCGTTCGCAGGCCAGGCCGAGCTGCTCCAGGTAGGCGCCGATGATGAGCGCGTTGACATCGTCGTCCTCGGCCACCAGCACATTGCGCAAGGTGATCGGCACGTGGCCGGCCGACAGGTCGTCGTCCAGGCCGTCTTCGGGCTGCTCCGGCGCGGCGGGCATGCGCGCGGTGAAGACGAACACGGACCCTTGCCCGAGCTTGCTGCTGGCCGAGATGTCGCCGCCCATGGCCTGGGCCAGCTCGCGCGCGATGGTCAGGCCCAGGCCGGCGCCCGCCACCAGCCGGCCACCGTCGCTGCCGGCCTGGTAGAACGCCTGGAAGATGTTCACCAGTTCCGAACTGGCGATGCCCGCGCCGGTGTCCCACACCTCGACCCGCACCATGTCCGGCTCGGTGCCGCGCATGAGCTTGAGTTCGATGCCGCCGTGCTGGGTGAACTTGATGGCATTGCCCAGCAGGTTGTGCAGCACCTGCCGGAAGCGGGCGGCGTCGCCGATCACCCAGTTGGGCCGCTCGAACTCGTTGATCACCTTGAAGGTGACCCCCTTGTCGCGCGCCCGCACCGACACCACGCCGGCCACCACGCCGGCCTGCGTGACCAGGTCGAAACGCTCCCGCTTGATCGAGAAGCGGCCGGTCTCGATGCGCGAGACGTCCAGCAGGTCGTTGATCAGGCTCAGCAAGTGCGTGGCCGAGGCCTCGATCAGCTCCAGCCGATGCGCCACGCCGCGGTCGCGGGCATCCAGGTGCAGCAGCCGGGCCAGCCCGAGCACGCCATGCAGCGGGGTGCGCAACTCGTGGCTGATGTTGGCCAGGAACTGGGTTTTCACCTCGCTCTGGCGGCGCGCCAGCTGCAAGGCCGCGGCCTTCTCCTTCACCAGCGCCTGCGCCTGCAGGCGCACCAGCACGCTGGCCGTGAAGCGCCGCTGCGTGCCCAGCGAGGTGGCCAGTTGCACCAGCAGCAGCAAGGGCAGGCAGCCGCCGCCGACCAGCCCGAATTCGTCGCCGCGCAGCACCAGGCCCAGCGAGGTGGGCAGCAGGATGGGCACCACGTAGGCGGCCGTGGCCGCCAGGCGCACCTGCAGGCCGAAGGTGGCCACGCAGCTCACGCAGGCCAGCGACGCCGCCACCAGCGAGGCCAGCGTCACCGGCTCGGACATCATCCAGAAGCCCGCCATGCCCCAGACCCCACCGTCGAGCGCCAGCAGTCCGTAGGTCAGCCCGCGCCACACCGGTCCGGCCGGCTGGCCGCGGCCGGCGTGCACCAGCGCCAGGACGATCCGGCAGGCGGCCAGCAGCAGTTTGGCGGCCACCCAGCCGCGCACCAGTGCCGGCGTCACCGAACCATGCAGGTACACGGCCATCAGCACGGCAAATGCGGTGGCGATCAGCGTGCCGGCACGCGTGTGCGTGAGCACCATGCGCAGTTGCTCGACGGCCACATGCTCGCGGTAATTGCCTTCCGGCACGGCGGACGACGGCACAGGGATGGCGGCAGGCACGACTTCGGGGTCCAGCGGGGACATGCGCGGGAGCCCGGTCAAGCCGCCAGCGGCCACACCGTGGCACCGTCGTCCGAAAGCGCATGCAAGTCCACATGCCGCGCGACGCGGAAGCCTGCAAACCATGCCCGTTGTACTGCCTGCATGAACCTGCCCTCCGCGCCTGCCTGGGCACCCCCGCAACAGGGGGGTCCGGCCGGCTGGAAGCGATCATGCGACCACCCGCCGCCCTCTGCAAGTACCCCTGCACGGCCGGTGCCTCAAGAGTGCGACGGCGCGTGAATTCGTGCACTTGTACCGGAAATTCACCGTCATCAAGGCCAATCGCAGGCCAGGACCGCACAAAGCCGCTGCTCACCGCGCCTCCACAATGCGGGCCATGCCCCCGACCCGCTACACCGGCCGTTTTGCACCCTCCCCCACCGGGGCCTTGCATGCGGGCTCGCTGGTGGCGGCGCTGGCCTCATGGCTGGATGCCCGCGCGCACGGCGGCCGGTGGCTGGTGCGCATCGAAGACGTGGACGGCCCCCGCTGCGTACCCGGCGCCGACACGGCCCTGCTGGCGCAACTCGCGGCCGTGGGGCTGGTGTCCGACGCCCCGCCGGTGTGGCAATCGGCCCGCGGCGATGCCTACGAGGCCGCTTTGCTCGGGCTGGTTCGGTCCGGGCAGGCCTACGCCTGCACCTGCACCCGTGCCGACATCCTGCGCGCCAACCTGCAACGCGGCCTGGCCCGCGAGCGCCATGGCGAGCTGGTGTACCCGGGCACCTGCCGCCAGGGCATGCAGCCCGTGCCGGACGGCGCCCCGCGCGTGCCGGCCTGGCGGCTGCGGGTGCCCGAAGGGCCGGCAGGCCGGATCGGCTGGACCGACCGCCGGCTGGGGCCGCAAGCGCAGCACCTGGACACCGAGGTGGGCGACTTCGTGCTCAAGCGAGCCGATGGCCTGTGGGCCTACCAGCTCGCCGTGGTGGTGGACGACGCCTGGCAAGGCATCACCGACGTGGTCCGGGGCGAGGACCTGGCGGACAACACACCACGCCAGGTCTGGCTGCAGCGCTGCCTGGGACTGGCAACGCCGCGCTACCTGCACACGCCGCTGGTGCGGGATGCCCACGGCGAGAAGCTGTCCAAACAGAACGGCGCCACCGCCCTGGAGGCCTCGCAGCCCCTGCCTGCCCTGCAGGCGGCCGGGGCTGTGCTGGGGCTGCAGGGCAGCCGCGCAGCCACCGTGGGCGAGTGGCTGGCCCAGGCGACGCGGCAGTGGGCCGCCGCCATTCATCATCCCGAGAAGGCCCCCACATGAACTGGCTCGCAGTGGCCGCAGGACTGGCCGAGGTGTGGATCGTCACCGCCGTCTTCGACCACCATGGCGCGGGGCTGGCCGTGCTGGGTGCGGTGGTGGGCGCCCTCATCGGCGGCCTGCACAAGAAGCTCTCCGAGGCCGAGGCGCAATGGCGCCCCCGGCTGGCGCAGCTTGAGGCCGAAGTGCAGGCGCTGAAGCGGCAGGCCGGCGCCATGCCGCCCGCCGAGCCACCGGCCCAGGCCGCAGTGGCCCCCCAACCCGCCGTGGCCGTGTCGGCGCCGGCAGCGATCCAGGCCCCAGCCGCGCTGCCGCCCAAGGCACCCCCGCCCCGCCCCGTGCCGCCCGTGACCGCACCGGTGCGCGAGGTCGACGAAACCACGCTGGCCGTCACCTCGTCGCTGGGGCAATCGCTGCTGGCCTGGTTCCGCGGTGGCAACACCATCGTGCGGGTCGCGGTGCTGATCCTCTTCATCGGCGTGGCGTTCCTGCTGCGCTACGCCGCGCAGAACGTGGTGATCTCCATCGAGTGGCGCCTCACCGCGGTGGCGCTCGGCGGCCTGGGCCTGGCCGCGCTGGGCTGGCGGCTGCGCGACTCGCGGCGCACCTACGGCCTCACCCTGCAAGGCGCGGGCGTGGGCATCATCTACCTCAGCCTGTTCGCGGCCTACCGGCTGTACCGCCTCGTTCCCTCCGAACTCACGTTCGTCCTGCTGGCCGCACTGGCCGCCATCACGGCCCTGCTGGCGGTGCTGCAGAACGCACTGCCGCTGGCGGTGTTCGGCTTCGGCGGCGGCTTCCTGGCGCCCATCCTGGCCTCCAGCCAATCGGGCGACCACGTGGCGCTGTTCAGCTATGACCTGCTGCTGAACCTGGCCATCGCCTGGATCGCGCGGCGCCAGGCCTGGAAGCTGCTCAACCTGCTGGGTTTCGTCTGCACCTTCACCATCGGCGCGGCCTGGGGTGCGCGGTCCTACACGCCGGACCATTTCGCCAGCACCGAGCCGTTCCTGGTCATCCACTTCCTGCTCTACCTCTTCATCGCCGTGCAATACACGCGCCTCCTCGTCACCGCCAACGAGACGCGGGCCCTGACCCTGCCCACGGTGGACGGTGGCCTGCTGTTCGGCGTGCCCATCGCGGCCTTCGGCCTGCAGGCGGCCATGCTGCACGACCAGCCCCTGGCCCTGGCGCTGAGCGCCGCGGTGATGTCCGGGCTCTACCTGCTGCTGGGCCGGTGGCTGTGGCGCGTGGCCGCGCGGCGCATGCTGCTGCTGGTCGAAGGCCTGCTGGCCCTCGGTGTGATCTTCCTGGCGCTCGTCACGCCGCTGGCTCTCGACGCACGCTGGACCGGCGTGGCCTGGGCGATCCAGGGCGCCGGCATCGTGTGGGTGGGCCTGCGCCAGCAGCGCTGGTGGGCCGCAGCCATGGGGCTGCTGCTGCAGGCCGGTGCGTCGGTTTCGTTCTGGTCCGCCCAGGCCTCTGCGCGCACCGACGACACACCGGTGTTCTTCAACGAATGGCTGCTGGGTGCGGCCGTGCTGTCAGCCGCGGCGCTGGTATCGGCCCGGCTGCTGTGGCGTCTGGTGCAAGCCGCAACCCCCACCCCCCAGCCACCCGCTGCACGGGGCCTGCATGGGGCCATGCTGGTGCTGGGGCTTGCGCAAGCCGGCCTGGGCCTGTGGGGCGAAGTCCGGGTGCCGGACCTGGGCTCGCTCGACGCAGCGCCCCGCGCCTGCCTGCTGCTGGCCGCCTTCGTGCTGGCCCTCGAAGCGGCCCAGCGCCCGCTGCGCTGGGCCCCGCTGAATCTCTGCGCACGGGCGCTGCTGCTGGCCGGCCTGGGGGTTTCGGCCATGTCGCTGCTGCCGCATGCCGTCGACATCGAGGCCCTGTGGCACCACGAAACAGCCGCCGCCGGCGCCTGGGTCGCGCTGGCCCTGCTGGCGCTGGGCCTATGGCTGCTGCGGCGCACGGATCACGCGGCGCCCGGCACCCATGCGCTGGAGCCCGGCGCGCTGGCCTGGTTCACCATGGGCCACACCGGTGTGTTCGCCTACGTGCTGGGCGCGCACCTGGTGGCCCGCCACCTGGGCTGGACGCCGGCCGCCGCCATCGCGGGTCCCACCGCGGTGGCGCTGTGGCTGATGGCCCGCGGCCGCGCCCAACCGGCCCGCTGGCCCATGCACCGCCACGGCAGCGCGCTGGCCGCCGGCGTGCTGCAGCCCTGGCTGGCCGGGCTGATGCTGTGGGTGCTGGTCGTCAACGCCACCAGCGATGCCTCGATGGCCCCCCTGCCCTACCTGCCCTTGCTCAACCCGGTGGACCTGGGCCATGGCCTGGTGCTGCTGTACGCGCTGGCCTTGTCGCGCCTGGCACCGCTGCCCATGCCCTTGTCGGCCATGGCGGGCGGCGTGCTGGCTTTCTGGTGGCTGAACAGCATGCTGGTGCGCACGCTGCACCACTGGGTCGACACGCCCACCTGGGGCCGGGGGGCGCTGGCCTCTGAAGTGGTACAGACGGGCCTGTCCATCCTGTGGACCCTCACCGCCTGCACCGCCATGTGGGCCGCCACCCGGCGCCACCAGCGCCTGCTCTGGATGGCGGGCGCCGGGCTGCTGGCGGCCGTGGTGCTGAAGCTCTTTTTCGTCGATTTGTCCAAGGTGGGCACGCTGGCCCGTATCGTGTCCTTCCTGGGCGTGGGCGGGTTGATGCTGATCATTGGCTATGTGGCGCCCATGCCGCCCACAGCGCCGCAGAACCGCCGGCAGGAGGGCCGGGCATGATGATGACGACACACGCATGGACAATCGCCTTGCTGGCCACGCTGGCACCCCTGCCATCGACCGCCGCACCGGACCGCATCGAGGATTACGCCGCCGTGGCGGCCCTGGCACTGCAGTCGAACGAAGGCTTGCAGCGGCTCGAACTGCCGCTGGCCGTGCTGCAGGCATCGCGCAGCGCGGGGTATGCCGACGTGCGCCTGTTCGATGCCCGCGGCGAGCCGGTGCCGCTGGCCTGGGCACAGCGGCCGCCCGGCCTGGCCGGCACCGAGCGCCGGGCACCCGTGCCGGCGTTCGCGTGGCCGGCCACCGCGCCGGCCGAGACTGGCATCCAAGTGCAGGTCGATGCCAACGGTGCCGTCGTGCGCGTCCGCAGCGCCCAGGCGGCGCCCCCTGCGGCGGCACCCCTGCCGACCACCTGGCTGCTCGACCTGAGCCGGCTCAACGGTAAGGGCGAGCGCATCACCCAACTGGCCCTGGACTGGCCGGCACACACCGGCGGCCTCGCCACCGGCGTGCACATCGAAGGCAGTGACGACACGCGCACCTGGGCCTCGATCACACGCGGCAGCCTGCTCGACCTGGCGCAAAGCGGCGCCCCGGCGCTCAAGCAAGTGGAATGGCCGGCCGCAGAGCGCGCGCAAGGCGCCGGGCGCTGGGCCCGCCCCGGCATGCCCCGCTACCTGCGCCTGCGCTTCGACACGCCGCTCGCACTCACGCGTGCCGAGCTTACGCTCAGCCAGGCCCCGGCCGAGCCGCCGCAGGCGTCGCAGCGTGTGGCGTTCCTGGCCGCCGAGGCACCGCCGGGCGAGCCACACCCCTGGGAGATCGACCTGCAAGGCCGTGTGCCCGTGTCGCGGCTGCGTGTGCACCTGCCGCAGACCAACACGGTCGTGCCCTTGAAGCTGCAGCAGCGCGACGATCCCCGGCGGCCCTGGCGCACGGTCACCTCGCTGGTGGCCTGGCGGCTGACGCGCAACGGGCAGGAACTGCACTCGCCGGCGGTCGGCTTCGAGGCCGCGTCGGCACGCTACTGGCAACTGGTACCCGATGCGCGCAGCGCGGGCTGGAATCCGGCCACGCTGGAGGCCACCCTGGAGTGGGCCGCCCCGCAGATCGTGTTCGCCGCGCGCGGCCTGGGCGCACCGGACGCCGCCGCCAGCGCAGCCGCCGCTCTCACCCTGCGTCTGGCGGTGGGCCGCGAAGGCCGAGGCCCGCCGCCGCTCACCCTGGCTGCGCTGATCCCCAGCTACGAGCCCGGTGCCGAGCACCTGCTACCGGCCGCCAGCCTGGCCACCCTGACCCCGCAAACCGTGGCACCCACCCCCTTGCCGGAGCGCCTGCGCCAGGCCAGTCCCGCCGACCGCCAACGCTGGACCCTGTGGCTGGCGCTCGTCCTGGCCGTCACGGGCCTGGGCTGGATGGCCTGGAAGCTGGTGCGAGAGGTCCGCACCGCCCAGTGACGGCGAGGCGGCTCAGCATCCCTGTGGCGGGTGGGGCGCGCCGCTGCCCGGTGCCAACACTCAAGCCGGATCCGGCAGCGGTGCCAACCCGATGCCCACGCGGGCGGCATTGCAGCGCTCATTGCGCTGACCCCCTTCGCCATGCCACGCAAACTCACGGCAGGGGCTGGGACGCTGGGCGTAGATCGTGCACCCCACCTGCTCGCCCAGGGTACCGTCCAGGGCCTGGCAACGCGGCTCACGCGCGCTGGTGCCGCGCATCGCGCGCCGGTGCGGGCCCAGTGGCTCGGTCCATTGCACCGGCACCCAGCCGCCCGGTGCATCGTCCGCCTCGCCCCAGTAGAACGAGACGCGGAACCGCGCACAGCAGGCCCCGCAGGTGATGCAGGGGCTGGGAGCCCCGGGTGTACCGGTATCAGAGTGCGAGGAAATGCTCACGGTAGTACACGAGTTCGTCGATCGACTCGTGCACATCGGCCAGCGCGGTGTGGGCCTGCCGCTTGGCGAAGCCGCCCATGATGGCCGGCTTCCAGCGCTTGGCCAGTTCCTTGAGCGTGCTCACGTCCAGGTTGCGGTAGTGGAAAAACGCCTCCAACGCCGGCATGTGGTTGGCCATGAAGCGCCGGTCCTGGCAGATGGTGTTGCCGCACATCGGCGACCCGCGCACCGGCACATACTGTTGCAGGAAGGCCATCATCTGCGCCTGGGCGGCGATTTCGTCCACGGTGGACGCCTTGACCCGGTCGATCAGGCCGCTGCGGCCGTGCGTGCCCTTGTTCCACGCGTCCATGCCGTCCAGCACCTCGTTGCTCTGGTGCACCACGATCACCGGCCCCTCCACCCGCACGGTGATTTTCGGGTCGGTCACCACCGCCGCGATTTCGATGATGCGGTCACGCATCGGGTCCAGACCGGTCATTTCCATGTCGATCCAGACCAGGTTCTGGTCGCTCAAGGCGAGAGGCAGCGTCACGGTGGTCATGCAGGGCTCCTTGAAGGGAGCCGATTGTCGTGGATTGCCGAAACGCCCCCTGCCCGCGGCACCGGCACCGCCGATGGGCGAGAATCGCCGCATGGCCCCCAATACCGTGACCCTGGCGTTTGCACTCGCCCTGGTGGCATCGCTGCTGATCCGCGCCTGGCTGGTGACGCGCCAGATCCGCCACGTGCACCTGCACCGCGACACCGTGCCCGAGCCGTTTGCGCAGACCATCGCGCTCGACGCCCACCGCAAGGCCGCCAACTACACCATCGCACGCAACCGCTTCGAGCTGATCAGCATCGCGTTCGACACCGCGCTGCTGCTGGGCTGGACCCTGCTCGGCGGCCTGGATGCCCTCAACACCTTGCTGCGCGACGCGCTGCAACCCTCTCTCGGCGACCTGGGCTACCAGCTGGCCCTGCTGGGGGCGGTCACCGGCATCAGCGCCCTGCTCGACCTGCCGCTGGAGGCTTGGCGCACCTTCCGCATCGAGCAGCAGTTCGGCTTCAACCGCAGCACCTGGCGCCTCTGGACCCGCGACCACCTCATCTCCGCCGCCTTGACGCTGGCCATCGGCACCCCGCTGGCGGCCGCGGTGCTGTGGCTGATGGGCGCGGCCGGCCCGTGGTGGTGGCTGTGGGCCTTTGGCGTGATGGCGGGGTTCATGCTGCTGGCGCAAGTGCTGGTGCCCACGTTCATCGCGCCGATGTTCAACAAGTTCGAGCCGCTGGCCGACGAGGCGCTGCGCCAGCGCGTGGAAGCGCTGATGCAGCGCTGCGGCTTCCGCGCCCAGGGGTTTTTCGTCATGGACGGCAGCCGCCGCTCCGGCCATGCCAACGCCTACTTCACCGGCTTCGGCACCAGCAAGCGCGTGGTGTTCTTCGACACGCTGCTGGCTAAGCTCGACACCAGCGAGGTCGAAGCCGTGCTGGCCCACGAACTGGGCCACTTCCGCCACCGGCACGTGTTCAAGCGCATCGTCAGCACCTTCGCCATCATGCTGGGTGTGTTCGCCCTGCTGGGCTGGCTGGCCAACCAGCCCGCGTTCTACCTGGGGCTGGGCGTGGCGCCCAATCTCTCGGCGCCCAACGACGCGCTGGCGCTGATCCTCATCCTGATGGCCGGGCCGGTGTTCATGTTCTTTGCCACGCCGGTGTTCGCGGCCTTGTCGCGCCGCCAGGAGTTCGAGGCCGATGCGTTTGCCTGCCAGCAGGCAGACGGCCAGCGCCTCGCCGATGCCCTGCTCAAGCTCTACCAGGACAACGCCTCCACGCTCACGCCCGACCCGCTGTACGTGCGCTTCCACTATTCACACCCGCCCGCGGCCGAACGGCTGGCGGCAATGCGGCAGAGGCCTGCACCCGCATGAGCCTGCCGGGCCACCTTGGCCCCGAAGGAGCCCCTTCCGGGCTCTTGGGCGACTTCCTGAGGCCAGCGGCCGAAAGTACCCCTATGAGCGATCACCTTGCGTCCTGACCCGCCCGAGGTACGCGCGGCCGGCGCGCATCACGACATCGAGCTGGATTTCGGGCTCGTGGTCACGGGCCACGGCCGCCACTACACGGTGGAAACCCCGGAAGGCGTGAGGGTGCTGTGCCACCCACGCGGCAAGAAGAGCGACTGCGTGGTCGGCGACCGCGTGCGCTGGCGGGCCACCAACGAGCATGCCGACGAAGGCGTGATCGAGCACATCGAACCACGGCGCAACCTGATGTTCCGCCAGGACGAATGGCGCACCAAGTCCTTCGCCGCCAACATCGACCGCCTGCTCATGCTGGTGGCGGCCCAGCCGGTGTTCAGCGAAAACCAGTTGGCCCGCGCACTGATAGCCGCGGAAAGCGCCGGCATCCCCAGCCTCATCGCCCTGAACAAGACCGACCTCACCGGCCCCGCCGAGGCTGCGCGTGCGCGGCTGGTGCCCTACCTGGCAATGGGCTACCAAGTCGTCGAGCTGGCGCTGAAGACCCAGCCCGAGGCGTCACGCGACAAGCTCATGCAGCACCTGGGCACGGGGAGTTCTCTGGTCTTGGGCCCCTCCGGCAGCGGCAAGAGCACGCTGGTCAACCTGCTGGTGCCCGGCGCCCTGGCCCCGGTGGGGGAGTTGTCGGTGGCCCTGAACTCCGGCCGCCACACCACCACCACCACGCGCTGGTACTGGCTCGACGGCGCACGCCAGGCCGCGCTGCTTGATTCTCCGGGCTTCCAGGAGTTCGGGCTGCGCCAGGTCCAGGCCGATGCCCTGGCCGGCTTCATGCCTGATCTGCGCCCCTACCAGGGCCAGTGCCGCTTCTACAACTGCACCCACGTGCACGAACCGGGCTGCGCAGTGCTCGCAGCGGTGGAACAAGGCACGGTGTCCGCCTCGCGGCACCGCATCTACGTGGGGCTGCGCGAAGAGATGGGGCGGTAGGAAGGCGGGCGGTAGAAGCAGGCGCCCAGCCGCCCCAAGGCGGCGGAGGATTTGCGAGGGGGGTGGCGCCGGTACTCCGCGGTGCGGGGTGCTCGCTTTCAGCCCACCAGGTTGGCCAGCGACAGCAGGGCCAGCAGCAGCATCCACAACACCACCGAGCGCCACACCAGCCCCACCACCACGTCCAGGTGCGTGAGCTGCGGCAAGGCCCCCGGCGTGCCGGCATTCGACACCTCCGGCGCGGCCGCGCCGGCATCGAAGGTCTTGGACCGGTCCTGCGCCAGCGGCGGCGCGGCGCGGCCTCCCAAAGTCACGCCCATGGCCCCCGCCGCCGCGGCAAGCAGCACGCCGTCCGAGCGCTGCGGCCAGCGGTCAGCAAAGCGCCGCCAGGCATCCACGGCGTCCTCGAAGTTGCCCACCACCGCAAACCCGAACGCCGTCAGGCGAGCCGGCACGTGGTCGATCCAGCCGAACAGTTGCTGGGACCGCATCTCCACGCCCGGGTGGGTGGGCGTGCCGGTGGCACGGTGCCGGTAGCTCCAGTAGCGGGCGCTGAACTCGGCCACGCGGTAGATCACCGCGCCGGCCGGCCCCAGCCCCAGCGCCGAGCCGAGCACGAACCAGAAGAACACCCCCAGCACATGGCGATGCGCCGCCAGCACGGAATGTTCAATCACATGGCGCAGCAGTTCGGCGCGCGGCAGGTCGCTGGTGTCCAGGTGCCGCCATTGCGCCAGCAGCTCGCGGGCACGGTCCTCCTGGCCCAGCTCCAGCGCCTCGCGGATGTCGCGGAAGTAGTGGCTGAACTGCCGGAAACCCAGCGTCAGGTACAGCACAGTCAGGTTCCAGCCCAGGCCCGCCACCACGCTGTAGTGGTTCAGCAGCGCAAACACCGCCCAGGCGAATGCGGACGGCAGCAGCACCGTGATGCCCCAGACCACCCAGGCATGGTGCTCACGTCCGGCATCGAAGTTGCGGCCCACCCATCGCACCCAGTCGATGAGTGACTCGTGAACGAGGTTGCTGCGCGGCAGCGGCCGGAGCTGTTCGACCATCAGTGCCAGCAACACGGCGAAGAAGCTCATGCGGAAATCATAACCAGCGCGTACGGCCTCCAGGCCCCGGGAGCTTCACGCTGTGGCGAGAAACCGATACAGGTTGCGCAACATCGCCGCCGTGGCACCCCAGATGAAGTAGTTGCGGCGCACACCGTCCAGGCCCAGGCCCTCCCACGGCATGGACAGGAACTGCCGCTGCACGCCGGCGTTGTCGACCAGATGGCGATGGTGATGCGCCGGCGTCATGAGATAGTCGAGCGGCACCTCGAAGGCCTCGGCCACCTCGAAGGCGTCGAGCTTGAGCGCATAGCCCGGCTGCACCAGCCCCACCACCGGCGTGACCACGAAGCGGGTCACCGTGGTGTAGTTCGGCAGCGTGCCGATCACCTCCACTCGCTGCGGCTCCAGGCCCACTTCTTCGGCGGCCTCGCGCAGCGCGGTGGCCACCGCGTCGGCATCGTCCGGCTCCACGCGCCCGCCGGGGAAACTGATCTGCCCGGCATGGTCGCGCAGGTGCTCGGTGCGGCGCGTCAGCAGCACGCGCACGCCATCGCCATGGACCACCAGCGGCACCAGCACGGCGGCAGACGAGGGATCCCGCTGCACCAGCGCCGCATCGCCGGCGATTTCGGGCTCGAAGGCGTGCAGCGCGGCAAAGCGCTCGCGCAAGGCTGCAGCACCCAGGCGCTGCGGGTCCACAGGGGGGAGATGGGAATCCGTGCCGAACACCGGCACGGATTGCGGGTCTAGGAGTGGCGGGCGGCTCATCGCACAGGACAAGTGGACTCAAACAACAAGGCCGCCGACCCGAAGGTCCGGCGGCCCCACGATCCAGGCCGGCGCGCCCTGCCTAACCGGGCAGAGCGCCGGGCCGCTCCCAAGCCGGCCCGAATTCCCTCGCGGGATCGGCCGATGGTCACATCGGCCGAGGGGCCGTCATCAGGCGAGCTTTTCCTTGATCCGCGCCGACTTGCCACTGCGCTGACGCAGGTAATACAGCTTGGCGCGACGCACGTCGCCGCGGCGCTTGATCTCGATGTTGGCGATCAGCGGGCTGTAGAGCTGGAAGGTCCGCTCCACACCTTCACCGCTGGACACCTTGCGCACGATGAAGCTGCTGTTCAGGCCGCGGTTGCGTTTGGCGATCACCACGCCTTCGTAAGCCTGCAGCCGCTTGCGCGTGCCTTCGACCACGTTGACGTTGACGATGACCGTGTCGCCAGGGGCAAACGGGGGCACTTTTTTGTTGAGCCGGGCAATTTCTTCTTGCTCCAGCATTTGGATCACATCCATTGATTGCTCCTGAAGATCGTACCGGCGCCCAGGTATTGGAATGCACACCCAGCGAATGTTTTGCTTGGGGTTTGCTTGGAAAAGCACGCAGCCCGGCAGAGGATCAAAGCCGGCGATTGTAGCCGAGGCCTTGCAGCAAAGCCTCGTCCGCCGGGCTCAATTGGCCTGCGGCGCGGGCCGCTGCAATGAGGTCCGGCCGGCGTTGTGCACTCAGCGCCAATTGCTGCTCACGCCGCCAGCGCGCAATCCCGGCGTGGTGACCCGACAGCAGCACGGGGGGCACCGCAGCGCCCTCCCACACCTCGGGCCGGCTGTAGTGCGGGCAGTCCAGCAGGCCGTCCGAAAAGCTGTCCTGCTGGTGCGAGGCGGCGTCGTTCAGCACCCCGGGCTGCAGCCGCGCCACGGCGTCCAGCAAGGCAAGCGCGGGGATCTCGCCGCCTGAGAGCACGAAGTCACCCAGGCTGAGTTCCTCGTCCACATGGCGCTCAATGAAGCGCTGGTCGATGCCTTCGTAGCGGCCACACACCAGCACGGCCCCCTGCCCCTGCGCGAGTTGCCGCACCCGCGCCTGGGTCAGCGGCGCACCGGCCGGCGTGAACAGGACTACGGGTAGAGGCACCGGGGCGGCGGCGCGCACGGCGGCGAGTGCGCGCTCCAGCGGCTCCACCAGCATCACCATGCCGGGCCCGCCGCCATAAGGGCGGTCATCGACACGCCGGTAGGTGTCCTGCGCATGGTCGCGCAGGGGCCACAGGTGCACGTCCACGGCACGCGACTCGAAGGCACGGCGTGTGACGCCCGCAGCCTGAAACGGCGCGAAGAGCTCCGGGAACAGCGTCAGCACATCGAAGCGCAGGCTCATCGTTGCAGCGGCGCGCCCACGGCGGCGGCCTCTCAGTAGTCCAGGCCCCAATCGACACGGATGCGCCGGGCGACCAGATCGACATCGTCGACATAGGCCTCGACGAAAGGGATCAGGCGCTCGGCCTGCACCGGCTCACCGTCTACTTCTGCCTGTGGCGCATCGAGCACCACCCGCAGCACGCTTTGCGGGCCGGTTGAAATCAGGTCGGCCACCGTGCCCAGTTCCACGCCTTCGCGGTTCACGACCGCCAAGCCGATGAGATCGACCCAGTAGTACTCGTCGCGATCGGGCGTGGGGAAGCTGGCACGCGAGACAAAAATGCGTGCGCCCTTCAAGGCCTCGGCGGCATCACGGTCGGGCACTTCGTCGGCGATGGCGACCACGCCGTCGCCGTGCTCCTTGGCCTGCCGGATGCGCAGCAGCGGCGGCACGGTGCGCTGGGGGCCCGGCCCGTCGGACGGCCGCATGAACCAGCGGCGCGACGAGAACAAGGCTTGCGGGTCGTCGGCGTAGGGGCGGACACGAATGCCACCCTTCAGGCCCCAGGCGTCGATCACCCGGGCGACTTCCACGGCATCAGCCGGCCAGGCGACCGCGTCGTCGTCCACCTGCATGGCGTCGCGCGACTGCAGTGCGCCGGCGGGGGAAATCAGCCTGCCGCCGGGGCCGGCGCAGCGGCCTTGGCCTTGGCCTGCTCGACCAGGCGCGCCACGGTGGTGGTCAGCTGCGCGCCATGGCTCTTCCAGTGTTCGACACGGTCGAAGGCGATGCGCAGGCCTTCTTCACCGCCGGCCGCCATGGGGTTGTAGAACCCCACACGTTCCAGGAAGCGGCCGTCGCGGCGGTTGCGCGAGTGGGCGGCGACGATGTTGTAGAACGGGCGCTGTTTGGCGCCACCACGAGCAAGTCGAATCACGACCATGATGAGTTCCTTGAAAATTCGGGGGCGCTGCCGGGCCCGCCGCACGCGGACCCACACTCCAGACCCACACGATGACAGGGCTTGCCCGTCGGCTTGTGAGTCGGTTTATGGGTGCTTGTGAGTCAATACCACTCGGGTAGAGCGGAGCCACAAGGATCGGCCGGCAGGGAAAGCGCGGGATTATAAACTCGGTGCCCGCCCCCACCCATGGTTTCCTGTGAACACGCTCCTCCTGCGCCCCAGCACCCCGGACGACCTGCCGGCCATCACGTCGATCTACGGCTGGCACGTCAGCCACGGAACCGGCACCTTCGAACTCGACCCCCCTTCGCTGGAGGAGATGTCACGCCGCCGTGACGAGGTGCTGGCGCGCGGCCTGCCATGGCTGGTGGCCGAGCGCGGCGGCGAGGTCGCCGGCTACGCCTACGCCAACCCGTTCCGCCCGCGGCTGGCCTACCGGTTTGCGCTGGAAGACTCCATCTACCTGGCACCTGACTCGCGCCGCCAAGGCCTGGGCGGCCTGCTGCTGGCCGAACTGGTGTCGCGCTGCCAGGCGCTGGGCGCCCGCCAGATGTTTGCCGTGATCGGCGATTCGGCCAATGCAGGCTCGGTGTCCGTGCACCGACGCTGCGGCTTCAGCGACGTGGGCATCATGCGCTCGGCGGGCTGGAAGCACGAACGCTGGCTGGACGTGGTGATCATGCAGCGCACGCTGGGCCTGGGCGACCGGGCACCGGCCGTTGACTACCCGGCCGCCGTGTGAAGTCCAAGACCCTGGCCACCTGGATCGCGCTGCTGGCCGGCAGCCTGGGGCTGCACCGCTTCTACCTCAAGGGCTGGCGTGACGCCTGGGGCTGGCTGCACCTGCCTTTCACGGTGCTGGGCCTGGTGGGGCTGGACCGGATCGATCAACTCGGGCAGGACGACCGGCTGGCCTGGCTGCTGGTGCCCTGGCTGGGCTTGTCGCTGGCCACGGCCATGCTCTGCGCCATCATCTACGGCCTGACGCCCGACGAAACCTGGAACCTGAAGCACAACCCGGCCGGGCCGCCCTCACCGCCCAGCGGCTGGGGCGCGGTGATCGGCGTCGTGCTGGCCTTGCTGGTGGGCGCAACTTCGCTGATCAGCACCATCGCGTACAGCGTGCAGCACCTGATGGAGATCCAGGTCGAATCGGAGCGCCAGGGCGGCACCGGGCCGCACCACGGCAGTTGAGGATCCGCGCGGCGGGCGGCTGGGCCCACACGGCTCACATCACCGCCAGGCTGAACGCATAGGCAAGCGCGGCGACAGCGGCGGACGCGGGAATCGTGAAGATCCACGCCCATACGATGTTGCCGGCCAGGCCCCAGCGCACCGCCGACGGATTGCGCGTGGAGCCCACGCCCACGATGGCGCCGGTGATGGTGTGCGTGGTGGAGACGGGGATACCCAGCCCGGTGGCCAGGAACAAGGTGATGGCACCGCCCGTCTCGGCGCAGAAGCCGTCCACGGGCCGCAGCTTGGTGATGCGCTGCCCCATGGTCTTGACGATGCGCCAGCCGCCGAACATGGTGCCCAGCGCAATGGCGATGTAGCAGCACCAGATCACCCAGACAGGCGGCCCGGAGGCGGTGGCGCTGGAGTAGCCGGCGCTGATCAGCAGCATCCAGATGATGCCGATGGTCTTTTGCGCGTCGTTGCCGCCGTGGCCCAGGCTGTACAAGCCGGCCGACACCAGCTGCAGGCGCCGGAACCAGCTGTCGACCCGGCGCGGCGGGGTGCGGCGGCAGATCCACGCCACCATCACCATCAGCAGGGAGCCCAGCACGAAACCCAGCACCGGCGAGACAAAGATGAAGGCCACCGTGCGCCACAGCCCCGAGGCGATCAGCGCACCGCCGCCGGCCTTGGCCATGACCGCACCGACGATGCCGCCGATCAAGGCATGCGACGAACTGGAGGGAATGCCATACCACCAGGTGATGATGTTCCACGAACTGGCGCCCACGAGCGCACCGAACACCACCCGGTGGTCCACGACGTGGGGCTCGACGATGCCCTTGCCGATGGTGGCGGCCACGTGGAGCTGGAACACGAACAGCGCGATGAAGTTGAACACCGCGGCAAACAGCACCGCCTGCTGCGGCTTGAGCACGCCGGTGGAAACCACGGTGGCAATGGAGTTGGCCGCGTCGTGGAACCCGTTCATGAAGTCGAACGCCAGCGCCAGCAGCACCAGCAGCGCGATGACCCAGAAACCCACTTGCCCGGCATCCATGCGAAGGGCCGCCGCTCAGGAGTTCTCGAGGACGATGCCCTCGATGAGATTGGCCACGTCCTCGCAGCGGTCGGTGATGCCCTCCAGCTGCTCGTAGATGGCCTTGAGCTTGATGAGTTCGCGCACGTCCTCTTCCTCGCGGAAGAGCTGCGACATGGCGGCACGCATCACGCGGTCGGCATCCGACTCCAGGCGGTCGATCTCTTCGCAGGTCTTGAGCGCGGCCTCCAGCACGGCATGGCTCTTGAGCTTGGGCAGCAGGCTCACGGCATGCGCCACGCGCTCGCAGCACTTCGCGCTCAGTTCGCCGAGGCGGATGATGGGGTCGGTGATGGCGTGCACGTCGTACAGCGACAAGGTTTCGGTGGAGTCTTGCAGCAGGTCGACCACATCGTCCAGGGCGTTGATGAGGCCGTGGATCTGCTCGCGGTCGATGGGGGTGATGAAGGTCTTGTGCAGCATCCGGTTCACTTCGGCGGTGATCTTGTCGGCCTGGCGCTCGGCCGTGACCACGCTGTCGGCGTGTTGCTGGCGCAGCACCGGATCCTGGTAGTTGTGGATCAGGTCCATGAACGAGTGTGCAGCCCGCACGATGAGCTCGGCATGCTGGTTGAACAGCTCGAAGAAGTTGCCCTCCTGGGGCATCAGCTTGCCGAAGATCATGTGGGTTGCTCCTGGCTTGGGTCGGCGCGAGTGTAGGCTGCGAATGTCACACCGGCGGTCACACCGGTGGTCATACCAGCGCGGCGGGGCCCCAGCGCTCGCGCGGGCCGCGGAATTGTTCGAGCCGGTCGATCAGGGCTTCGAAGTGTTCTTCGTTGTCGATCGGGTTGAAATCGTCGGTGTCGATGGCCAGCACCGGCACGCCCGGCAGCTCGGAAAAGAGCCGCACGTAGCCGGCAGCCAACCGCGCCAGGTAGTCCGGCGCGATGCCGCCTTCCATGGCCAGGCCGCGGCGGGCGATGCGCTGCTGCAAGGTCGGCACCTCGGCCCGCAGCCAGATCACCAGGTCGGGCTGCGGAATCCGCGGTGCATAGCGGCGGTAGATCTGCGTGTAGAGCAGGTGGTCTTCGTCGGCCAGCGTGAGGCGGGCAAAGAGCGCGTCCTTGGCGAACAGGAAGTCGCTCACCAGGCGTTCATCGAACATGCCCGGCTGGGCCAGTTCACGCATCTGCTCCAGGCGCTGGAACAGGAAGAAAAGCTGCGTGGGCAGCGCGTACGGGTTGGCTTGCAGGTCGTCGGTGCCAGCCCGGTAGAAGCGCTCCAGGTACGGGTTGTCCTGCGGCTGCTCCAGGAACAGCCGCGCGCCCAGGGGGTCGGCCAGGCGCCGCGCCAGCGAACTCTTGCCCACGCCAATGGGTCCCTCGATGGCGATGTGCCGGAAGCGCTGCGAGAGCATGCCTGTCATGCGCCGCGGAACATGAAATACACCGCGCCCACCATGCACAAACCGGCCCACAGGTAGTCGAGCTTCAGGGGTTCGCGCAGGAAGTACACCGCGAAGGGCACGAACACGCTGAGCGTGATGACTTCCTGGATGATCTTGAGCTGGCCGACGCTGAATTGCTGCGCGCCGATGCGGTTGGCCGGCACCTGCAGCAGGTACTCGAACAGCGCAATGCCCCAGCTCACCAGCGCGGCCACGTACCAGGGCCGGTCGGCCAGGTTCTTGAGGTGCCCGTACCAAGCGAAGGTCATGAACACGTTCGAGGCGATCAGCAGGACGATGGTTTGCAGCGTGATGGGCAGGCTGGTGTTCATGCGGAATCTGGGCGGGTGGCAGGTGGGGCGTCGGCAACCTCGGCAACGGGTTCGACGCGTTGATCGGCTACCGCGGCCAGCAAGCCGGCCACGGCGCCCTGTCCGGCAATCGTGGCATCCGGCGCGATCTGGGCCAGCGGGCGCAGCACAAAGGCACGCTCGTGCATGCGCGGATGCGGCAAGGTCAGGTCCGGCGTGTGCAGCACGTGCTCCCCCTGCAGCAGCAGGTCCAGGTCGAGCGTGCGCGGGGCATTGGGGTACGGGCGGAGCCGGCCATGCGCCTGCTCGATGCCCCACAGCGCGGCCAGCAGGTCGTGGGGTGCCAGCGTGGTGTCGACGGCGACGACCGCATTGATGAAATCCGGGCCCTGGGCCTGCACCGGCGCGCTGCGCCAGTCCTGCGAGCGGGCCATCAGGTGCGTGCCGGGCAGCGCGGCAATGGCTTGCACGGCCGCTTGCACGGTGGCGCGCGCATCGCCCAGGTTCGCACCCAGGCCGATGTACGCGCGCTCAGGCTGGCCGCTCACGGGATCAAGCATTGCCCTCGTGGTTGGCATTGGCTTCGCCCGGGGCCTTGCGCCGCCGGCGGCGGCGCTTGCGGGCCGGGTCGGCAGCGGGGGCAGGCTCACCGCCCGCCTCTGCGCTGCGGGCTGGAACACTTCCCGCCGGACTGCCCCCCGATGCGCGGCGCGACTGGTCGTCCTGCCGGGCCGCGTCGATCAAATCGGCGCGCTCTTCGGCCGAGGCCATCGAGTACGTTTCCCACCACTGCGCCAGCGGCGCCGGGATCTCCCCGGCGTCAGCCCGCAGGCGCAGGAAATCGAAGCCGGCGCGGAAGCGCGCCTGCTCCACCAGCGTGGCCGCACCGCCGGGCGTGCGCCGGTCGAAGCGCGGCTGCATCAGCCAGATCTCGCGCATGTCGGCGGCCAGCTTGCCACGGCCGGAGATGTCGCCGATGCGCGCGTTGAACACCTCGTCGATGGCCTGCTGCAGCGCCGGCGTGGGCGGCAGCTCCTTGCGCAGGCGCTGCCAGCCGTCGAGCACGTCGTGCCACAGCATGCAGGCCAGCATGAAACTGGGCGCCACCGGCTTGCCTTCAGACACGCGGCGGTCGGTGTCAGCCAGCGCCAGGTGGATGAACTTCTCTTGCCCATCGTGCCGGTGTGCATCAGCCAGCACGGCGTCCAGCAGGGGGAACACGCCCTGATGCAGACCCTCCTTGCGCAGCTGCTCCAGGCTGGCGAGCGCATGCCCGGTCTGCAGCAGCTTGATCATCTCGTCGAACAGGCGCGACTGCGGCACGTTGGGCAGCAGGTCGGCCATGCGCTTCATGGGGGCACGGGTCTTGGGCTCGATGTCGAAGCCCAGCTTGGCCGCAAAACGCACCGCGCGGATGATGCGCACCGGGTCTTCGCGAAAGCGCGCCAGCGGGTCGCCGATCATGCGCAGCAGGCGGGCCTTGGCATCGGCAAAGCCGCCGTGGTAATCGACCACCACTTCGCGCTGCGGGTCGTAGTACAGCGCGTTGACGGTGAAGTCGCGCCGCGCTGCATCCTCGATCTGCGGGCCCCAGACGTTGTCGCGCAGCACGCGGCCGCTGGCGTCCACCACGTGAGTCTTGCCGGCCAGGTCGGCCTTGGAGGTGCGCTCGTTGCCCGCTACCTGGTCGGCCACGCTGGCATCCAGGAAGGCTCGGAACGTGGAGACCTCGATCACCTCGTGGTCACGGCCGCGCCCGAACACCACGTGCACGAGGCGAAAGCGCCGCCCGATCACGAAGGCGCGCCGGAACAAGGCCTTGACCTGCTCGGGCGTGGCATCGGTGGCCACGTCGAAGTCCTTCGGCCGCAAGCCCACCAGCAGGTCGCGCACCGCGCCGCCCACCAAGTAGGCCTCGTGGCCCGCCTCGCGCAAGGTGGCCACCACCTTCAAGGCCCGTTCGTCCACGAGCTTGGGGTCGATGCCGTGCTGCTCGCGCGGCACCTCGCGGCGCACGCCCAGCACAAGGCCCGCCGCCTCGGGCGCGGCCGCAGCACCGGCCGGCGGCGCCACCGCATCCGGCTCGGACCTGCCCAACAGTTTTCGTATGAATTTCTTGATCATTGGAAGAGTTCGAGTATGCGCCAGCCGCGCTCACGCGCCACGGCCGCCAGCGCTGGCGAAGGGTTGGTGGCCACGGCCTCTGTGGCCAGTTCCAGCAAGGGCAGGTCGTTGGGCGAATCGCTGTAGACGCTGATCCGGTCAAACTCCTGCAGGCGGTGGCCCAGGCCGCCCAGCCACTGGTTCACGCGGGCCACCTTGCCCTCCCGGTAGGAGGGCACACCGTGCACACGGGCGCTCCAGGCACCATCGGCCTCGCGCTCCAGTTGCACGGCAATGAGGTGATCCACGCCGAAGGCTTGTGCGATCGGCGCGGTGACGAATTCGTTGGTGGCGGTGACGATGGCCACCAGGTCGCCTTGCTGCTGGTGGCTGCGCACCAAGTCCAATGCAGAGGGGCGCAACTGCGGCCTCAGCACCTCGCGCATGAAGCGTTCGCGCGCCGCTTCGGCCTCGGCCAGCGGCTTGCCGCGCCACACCGAGGTGGCGAACTCCACGTAGGCGGCCAAGTCCAGGCGGCCGGCCTGGTAATCGGCGAAGAAGGCATCGTTGCGCTCACGGAAGCGCTGCGCATCGGCCCAGCCGATGGCCACCATGAACTCGCCAAAGGCATGGTCCGAATCGATGGGCAGCAGCGTGCCGTCCAGGTCGAACAAGCACAAATTCATACGTCTCCCTGTTCAGCCAGCATGCGCCGGATCATCGGCACGGTGACCTCGCGGCGGTGCGCCAGGCCGTAATGATCGAGCCGGTCCAGCAGGTGCATCAGGTGGCTCAGGTTGCGTTCAAAGCGCGTCATGACGAATCCCATCACGTCGTCGGAGAGAAAAATCCCGCGCCGGTCGGCCTCACGCCGCAGCAGTGCGCGCACCTGGTCTTCGGTGGGGGCATCGAGCTGGTAGACCAGGCCCCAGCCCAGGCGCGTGCGCAGGTCTTCGCGCAGCGCCAGGTCCACCGGCGGCACGCGGGCGGCCGCGAGCACCGCAAAGCCGTGGGTCGCAGCCTCCACGAATACCTGGAAGGCGCTGTGCTGCTGGGCCGCGTCGAAGCGGTCGCAATCGTCCAGCAGCACCAGCTGCGGCATGTCGGCCAGCAGCCAGGGGGCGGGATTTGCAGCAGCAAAGGCGCACACCACCTGGCCGGCCGACTGGGCGGCCCAGGCCGCCGCATGCAGCAGGTGCGTCTTGCCGCAGCCCGAGGGGCCCCACAGGTAGATGGCGGCGGCCGAGGAACGCGCCTGCAGCGCCTGGATCACCGCGGCACTGGCGGGCGAATTCACGAAGGTATCGAACCGATGCACGGGCTCCGGGCTCAGCCCCAGGGGCAGTTGCTGCATGGCGGGCACCGGAGGCTGCGTCATCGGCGCTGCTCAGAGGCTGAGAGGGAATCCGGCGTGGCCGAGCGGGGCGTCAAAACGGCCCCGATCTAGGCGCAAAGCACAGACATAGCCCGGGCTATGGCGAGCATTTGCAACGACGAGTGGGGCTGTTTTGGCGTCACGAGCGGCCATGTTGGATTTCCTCTCAGCCTCTCAGCCGCGGTAGAGCCGGCTCGTGAGGTACAGGTCGCGCACCCGGCGCAGCGCCACCAGCAGCACCGCCCCGGCGGGCAGCGCAATCAGCACGCCGACGAAACCGAACAAATGGCCGAATGCCAGCAACGCGAAGATCACGGCGATCGGATGCAAGCCGATGCGCTCGCCCACCAGGCGCGGCGTCAGGAACACGCTTTCCACGACCTGCCCGACGCCATAGACCACGGCAACCGCGATCACGCCGTACAGGCTGGCGAACTGCAGCACGCCCGCCAGCAGCGCGAGGATCAGCCCCAGGCCGAAGCCCAGGTACGGCACAAACACCGCCAGGCCCGTGAACACCCCCACCGGCAGTGCCAGCTGGAAGCCGGCCAGGCCCAAGGCAGCGGCGTAATACCCGGCGAGAATCAGCATGACCAGCAACTGGCCCCGCAGGTACTGCCCCAGCACGCCGTCGCATTCTTCGAAGAAGCGCCGTGCCACCTCACGGTGCTTGGGTGGAATGAGGCTTTGCACCCGTGCCACCAGGCTGGCCCAGTCGATGAGCAGGTAGAACAGCACCACCGGCAGCAGCACCGCGTTGCCCACGATGGCGAGCAGGAAACTGCCGCCGATGCGCGCCGAACTCAGGGCCGCATCCAGCCAGTCGTCCAGGTTGGAGTTGAGGTATTTGACCGCGAAGGCCTTGATGCTGGCGATGTCCAGCGAGGCGTGGATGCCGAATTGCTCCAGCCAGGGCGTGACCGAGTCATTGAGCCATGCGGCCAACACCGGCGCCTGGTCGCGCAGCATCGGCAATTCGCGCGACAGGATGGGCACCATCAGCAGCAGCACGCCCAGCAGCGCGGCCAGCATGCCAAGCTCCACCAGCACCACCGCCACCACGCGCGGCAGCTTGCCGCGCGGCCGGCCGATGCGTTCGACGGCGGGGTGCAGCGCGTAGGCCAGCACCGCAGCAGCCAGGAACGGCGTCAGCACCGGCCCGAGCAGCCACACCACGCCGATCGCGACCGCAGCCAGCGCCAGCCAACCCAGGGCGACGCGTTGAGTTTGGGTGAATGTCATGAATGAGGAAGAAGCCGGCCAGCCGCACGGAAGCGGGAAACGGGAAAGGGGCCTGCCCAGGCGCGCGGCCGCAGGGCCGGCGGCGCCGATTCTAGTGGTGCGGATCGCCGACCTGCGCACCGGCAGGCCGGCGGCGGGTGCCCTGGGCTCTGTGCGGGGCGGGGTCGAGGCGAGGTCGAAGCCTAGTGCCAGCGTGTCGGCCCGGCCTCGCGCAGGCTGGCCAGCCGGTTCGCGATGCGGTCGCGGTCGGGGGCTTTCTTCACGTGCCGCAGGTAGGCGTCGAGGTCGTCGATGGCGGCATCGTTCTGGCCCAGCTGGGCGAGCGTGAGGCCGCGGTCGCGGCGCTCTTCCCAGCCGGTGGGCAGCAACACGACCAGCCGCTGCTGCACGGTGAGCAGGCGCGCCCAATCCTCGGCGCCACGGTGGATTTCCTGCAGGTTGCGCAGCATGCGGGCCACGACTTCACGCGGATCGGCGGCCTGCAGGAACAGGCCCAGCGGCACGTCGAAGTCACCCGTGAGGCCCACCCGCTTACGGTACGGCTCCAGCCGGTCTTCCAGTTCCTCGCGCGCCAGCGAGCGGCCGGACAAGGGGTCGATGACCACCTCGCCGAGCGGCATGCGCAATTTCACGAGAAAGTGGCCCGGGAACGAGACGCCGCGCGCACTGAGCCCTATCTGGCTGGCGATCTCCATGTACAGGATGCCCAGCGAAATGGGGATGCCGCGGCGCTGGTTCAGCACCTCGTGCAGGTAGCTGTTGGCCGGGTTGTAGTAGTCGTTGAGATTGCCCGCAAAACCCAGCTCGGTGAAGAGGTAGCGATTCAGGTAGCGCAGCTTCTGCAGCGGTGCACAGTCAGACGGAATGCGGCGCCGCAAGCGGTGCGCCATTTCGTCGATCTGGGCCAGCACGGCCTGCACGTCCAGCCGTGGGTATTCATCCTGCGCAATGGTGATTGCAGCTTCGGTGAGCGCGAAGCTCGCGTCCTCAACCACCAGTGAGGCGAAGTATTGAAGCGGCGTGGGCTGCAGCAATTGCATGATGGCCAGTGTAGAGCGGTGCCGGGCGCCTCGCATGTCAGGTGCGGCGGATGAATGGTCGCAACTTCAATCCAATGGTCAGCAGTGTGACGAAATACAAGAGGACTCCTCCGATGACGAGGAGCGCCAGCCACCCGGCACGCTCGGCCACATGGCCACGCAACCCGATCCAGTCGATCTGCTGCTGCGCAAACCACAACGCCACCCCCATCACCACACTGGCGAGTATCACGCGTGCGGCAAAGGCGCGCCAGCCCGCATTGGGGCGGTAGCTGCCGCGCCGATACAGCCCGATCAGCAGCCACAGTGAATTGATGAGCGCCGCCACGCCGATTGAAAGCGCCAGTCCTGCGTGGCCCAGTTTCAGCCACTGCACGAACAGCAGGTTCATCAGTTGAGTCAGTACCAACACCGCGAGCGCAATCTTCACCGGCGTGCGCACGTCCTGCTGGGCATAAAAACCCGGTGCCAGCACCTTGATCGCCACCAGGCCGATCAGCCCGATGCCATAGCCCATCACGGCCAGTTCGGTCTGGCGCACGTCAACAGCATCGAAGCGCCCGTAGTGGTAAAGCACGGATACCAGTGCTTGCGGAATCACCAGCAAGGCCACCGCACAGGGCAGCGCCAACAGCACCACCAGGCGCAGCCCCCAATCCAGCAGCGCCGAATACGCCACGGCGTCGGACTTGGCCTGCATCGCCGACAACTGCGGCAACAGCACCACGCCAAGCGCCACACCGAGCAGCGCGGTGGGAAATTCCATCAGCCGGTCAGCATAGGTGAGCCAGGACACCGACCCCACCGGAAGGTACGAGGCGATGTGCGTGTTGATGAGCAGCGACACCTGGGCCACCGACACGCCCACCAGGGCCGGCGCCATCTGCCGCAGGATGCGGTTCACGCCGTCGTGCCGCAATGCGCGGCGCAAGGCGGCAGGCGTCAGGCCCAGGTGCGGCCACAAACCCAGCCGCGCCAGGGCAGGCACTTGCACCGCGAGCTGCAGCACGCCCCCCAGCATCACCCCGGCCGGCAGCGCATAGATGGGCTCGATGCCCATCCGCTTGAACTGGGGGGCCAGCCACCAGGCGGCGCCGATGACCGCCAGGTTCAGCAGCACCGGCGTGGCCGCCGGCACGGCAAAACGTTTCCAAGTGTTCAGGATGCCAGCCGACAAGGCCACGAGTGAGATGAACCCGATGTAGGGGAACATCCAGCGCGCCATGACCACGGCCGTGTCGAAGCCCTGCGCCGGCAGGCCAGAGGCCATGGCCCAGACCAGCACCGGAGAGAGCAGCACACCGGCCACCGAGGTGGCCACCAGCGCCCACAGCAACACCGTGGCCACGGCATCGATGAGCGCGCGCGTGGGATCGTCCCCAAGCTGCGCACGGGTGGCGGCCAGGATGGGCACGAACGCCTGGGAGAACGCGCCCTCGGCAAACAGACGGCGCAGCAGGTTGGGCAGGCGAAAAGCGACCTGGAACGCGTCGGTCAGCGCACTGGCGCCAAAACTGTAGGCGACCAGTTGTTCACGCATCAAGCCCGTCACCCGCGACGCCAGTGTCAGCACGGACACGGTGGAAGCGGCACGCAGCAGGTTCATTCAGGGAGGATTCGAAGGAGGACGGGGCAAAAGGAAACTGCAGCACCCGGCTCCAGCCAAGGCAGCACTGGCACCAGCACGAGCACCAGGCAGCGAGCCAAGGCGAATCGATTATAGGAAGCGCCCCTTTCACCACGCCCGCCTGTCCATGGGGGGCATCCCACGCCTGCGCGGCTTCCGGTGAGCCGAGTGTGAGCAGGCAGACTGCAGGCACAGGTTACGAACCGCGAAGCGGCTGCTATACTGCGCGACTTTCCGCTTTACAGCCCACACATCAACATGGCCACCGCTACCAAAGCCAAGAAAAAGACCGTCCGATTGGCCTCAGGCCGCAAGCGTGCGCGCCAGGATGCCAAGCTCAATGCGGCCAACACCGCTCTGCGGTCGAAGTTCCGCACCGCCGTCAAAGGCGTGTTGAAGGCCGTGGCCGGGGGCGACAAAGCCCGCGCCGGCGAGTCCTTCAAGGCCGCACAGAAGGTGATCGATTCGATCGCCGACAAAGGCATCTTCCACAAGAACAAGGCATCACGCCACAAGAGCCGCCTGTCTGCCAAGGTCAAGGCCATGGTCGCAGCACCCGCCGCTGCAGCCTGAACGAGCCGGCTCTTCCGCCCAACAAAAAAGCCCACTTCGGTGGGCTTTTTTGTTGGGCGTTGCGGTTTCGCGCGAGTCAGGCGCCAGGTGCCGCCGGCTTGGCGGGAGCCTCTTCCACCTGCAGTTCGTTGTCGCGCGCAAAGTGCATGACAAAGTCCCAAGCCATGGGCTCGATGTCCCTCAGCGCCTCGTTGACCAGCACGCACTTGAGCTCGCCGATCATGCGGGGCACGCAGTAGGGCGAATAGCCCAGTGCCGGCCCTGGCGCCCCTTGAACGCCGCCGGGCCGGAACGAAGACATGGCCCCCGCCAGACGCTCGGCCCAATCGCTGGGACGGAAGGTACGGCCATCCTTGGTGATGCCATGGATGAAGAACTGACGGGGTTGAGGCTTCTCGGTCACGGTCACGGTCGCGGAACAGGCCACAGGTTCGGCCGGCTTGACGATAACCGGGCCGAGGCTGGGGCACCTTGGGGGGTGAAAGTATGCATTGTGCTGCGACGCAACAGTCTTGAGCGATGAACTGGTCATGGCAGGGTATCGACCGCGCCACGACGGGCCTGAACCGTAGAATCGTCACGGCACGGTGACTTCCGTGCGTTTTTATTTGCCCACACTTTTTTCGTCCCGCGCCGGAGTCCACCGATGAATGCTCCCGAAGCCCTGCCCTCCCCCATGCCCCACGTGATGAACACCTACGGGCGCCTGCCGTTTGCCTTGTCGCATGGCCAAGGCGTGTGGGTCTGGGACACGCAGGGGCGACGGTACCTGGACATGCTGGGCGGCATCGCGGTCAACACTCTGGGCCATGGCCACCCCAAGCTGGTACCGGCACTGCAGGAGCAGGTGGCCCGGCTGATGCATTGCTCCAACTACTACCAAGTGCCGCTGCAGGAGCAATTGGCCGCCAAGCTGGTGGAGGTTTCCGGCCTCACCAACGCGTTCTTCTGCAACAGCGGCCTGGAAGCCAATGAAGGCGCCCTGAAGATCGCGCGCAAGTTCGGCCATGACCGCGGCATCGACCGCCCGGAGATCGTGGTGTATGAGCGGGCCTTCCATGGCCGCTCGCTGGCCACGCTGTCGGCCACCGGCAATGAAAAGGTCCAGAAGGGCTTTGGCCCGCTGGTGGAGGGCTTCGTGCGCGTGCCCTTGAACGACCTGGCCGCCATCGAGCAGGTGGCCCGCACGCGGCCCAACGTGGTGGCCGTGTTCCTGGAAGTGATCCAGGGCGAAGGCGGCATCAACCCGACCCGCGCCGAGTACCTGCAGGCAGTGCGCAAGCTGTGCGACCAGCACAACTGGCTGCTCATGCTCGACGAGGTGCAGTGCGGCCTGGGCCGCACCGGCAAGTGGTTTGCGCACCAGTGGGCCGACATCCGCCCGGACGTCATGCCCATGGCCAAGGGCCTGGGGTCGGGCGTGCCCGTGGGTGCGGTGGTGTGCGGGCCGCGCGCGGCGCAGGTGCTGGGGCCGGGCAACCATGGCAGCACTTTCGGCGGCAACCCGCTGGCCATGCGTGCCGGGGTGGAAACGCTGCGCATCATGGAAGAAGACGGCCTGCTGGCCAATGCGGCCTCGGTGGGCGCGGCGCTGAACGCGCGCCTGCGTGAAGAACTGGCCGACCTGCCCGGCGTGGTGGAGATCCGCGGCCAGGGCCTGATCATCGGCATCGAACTCGACCGCCCCTGCGGCGTGCTGGTCAGCCGCTGCGCCGAGGCCGGCCTGCTGATCAGCGTCACGGCAGAGCGCGTGGTGCGGCTGCTGCCGCCGCTGATCCTCACTGCCGACGAGGCGGCGCAGGCCGCTTCCATCTTGTGCCCGCTGATCAAGACCTTCCTGGCCGAGCCATGAAACCCGCCCCCAAGCTCATCAAGCACTACCTGCAGTTCAAGGACTTGCGCGCGGAGGAATACGCCTACCTGTTTGCGCGCACCGCGACCATCAAGACGCGGTTCAAGAACTACGAGAAGTACACGCCGCTGGTGGACCGCACGCTGGCGATGATCTTCGAGAAGGCCAGCACGCGCACGCGGGTGAGCTTCGAGGCCGGCATGTACCAGATGGGTGGCTCGGTGGTGAACCTGACCACCGGGGACAGCCAGCTGGGCCGTGCCGAACCGGTGGAAGACAGCGCACGCGTCATCAGCCGCATGGTCGACCTGGTGATGATCCGCACCTTCGAGCAGGCGCGCCTGCAGCGCTTTGCGGCGCACTCGCGCGTGCCGGTGATCAACGGCCTCACCAACGAGTTCCACCCCTGTCAGATCCTGGCCGACGTGTTCACCTACATCGAGCACCGCGGCGCGATCCAGGGCAAGGTGGTGGCCTGGGTGGGCGACGGCAACAACATGGCCAACTCCTGGCTGCAGGCAGCCGAGGTGCTGGGCTTCAAGGTGCACGTCAGCACCCCGGGCGGGTATGAGGTCGACCCCGAAGTGGCCGGCGTCACCGACCGCGGCAGCTACCGGGTTTTCCGCGACCCGCTGGAGGCCTGCCGCGGCGCCCACCTGGTGACCACCGACGTGTGGACCAGCATGGGCTACGAGGCCGAGAACGAAACCCGCCGCACCGCCTTTGCACGCTGGGGCGTGGGTCCGGAAATGATGGCTGCCGCACAGCCGGACGCACTGTTCATGCACTGCCTGCCGGCGCATCGGGGCGAAGAGGTCATGGCCGAGGTGATCGATGGCCCGCAGTCGGTGGTGTGGGACGAGGCCGAGAACCGGATGCACGTGCAGAAGGCCTTGATGGAATACTTGTTGCTCGGCCGCATCGGATAACCCGGTTGTCGTGAAATCTGCTCGGTGCGACCCACGTCGCGCAGCGGTGCTCGGCGCGCCGGGCCTCCCTCCGAATCAGAATTGCACCCAGCCATCGAGGTTCTCCAGGGAGGGTGCCCGGTGCTGTGCCTGGAGGGCATTGGATGAAGCTGGCTCTCATCACCGACATCCACGCCAATCGCGAGGCCTTCGAGGCCTGCTTCGATGCGGCGTGCCGCGCCGGGGCGCAAGGTTTTGCGCTGCTGGGTGACTTTGTCGGCTACGGGGCCGACCCGGGCTGGGTGGTGTCGCAGATCCAGTCGCTGGTGGCCGAAGGCGCGGTGGCCGTGCGCGGCAACCACGACGAGGCAGCCGTCATCGGGCCGGACCCCAGCATGACGGGCGACGCCCTGCGCACGGCCGAATGGACCCACGGCAAGCTCACCGCCAGCCAGCGCGAGTTCCTGGGCAAGCTGCCCTACACGGTGGAGCGCAACGGCCTGCTCTTTGCGCACGCCAATCTGCATGCCCCCGCAACGTGGGGGTATGTCAGCACCTGCGATGAAGCGGCACAGACCTTGATGGCCACGCGGGCGCGACATGCGTTCATCGGCCACATGCACGACCCGAAGGTATACCGCCTGGTGCAGGACGAGCAGACCGGCCGCGCGATGGTGGCCAACAAGACGCCCAAGGCCGAGAAGGCCGCGCACTTGCGGCCTGACCGTCAATGGCTGGTGGTGCCCGGCTCGGCGGGCCAGCCGCGCGACGGCAACCCTGCGGCCTGCTGGGCCTTGTTCGACACGCAGTCGCTGGCCCTCACCTTGCACCGCCAGGCTTACGACCACCAGAAGACGGCAGCCAAGATCGTGTGCGCAGGCTTGCCGCGCCTGCTGGCCGAACGCCTGCTGCGAGGGACCTGAGTGATTTGACGGGTGTCCCCGGGAAGCGATTGCCTCCCGTGAGGATGACCAGCACCCCCACACAACCGCTCCCGAGGACGTCAAAGGCTCGCATCGCTTATGTTTGCAATGTCGCGCCACTGAAGACAGTGTGCTTATTTATGCAGCAGGGCGCCATCCCCGTTGCAGGGGATGAAACTCCGTGCGAAGGGCACGTCATTCACAGTTCGCGAACAACTTGCGCTTGCCCGTTACAGGACTACCGGTTCGGGTTCCAGGCGGATGCCGAAGCGTTCGTACACGCTGGTCTGGATGGCGCGCGCCAGGGTCACCACCTCCGCACCGCGTGCGCCGCCCCGGTTGACGAGCACCAGCGAGTGCTTTTCGTAGACGCCGGCGCCGCCGATGCTCTTGCCCTTCCAGCCGCAGGCGTCGATGAGCCAGCCCGCAGCGAGCTTGAAGTTGCCATCGGGCATGGGGTAGTGCACCACATGCGGGTCGCGCGTGATGATGTCGCGGCACTGGTCGGGCGTGACCACCGGGTTCTTGAAGAAGCTGCCCACATTGCCGATGGCCGCCGGATCGGGCAGCTTGGCACGGCGGATCTCGCAGACCCAGTCGAACACCTGCCGCGGGGGGGGTGTGCGGATGCCGCTCTCGGCCACCTTGCGCTCAAGGTCGAGGTAGCCCAGCACGGGTTGCCAGCGCTTGGGCAGGCGCAGGCGCACGCGCGTGATGACGCTCTTGCCGGCCAGATCGGACTTGAACACGCTGTCGCGGTAGTCGAAGCGGCACATGGACGCATCGAGCGTGGCGGTGCGGCCGGTGACCAGGTCCACGGTGTCGAGCGACTCGAACCGCTCGCGCAGCTCCACGCCATAGGCGCCGATATTCTGCACCGGCGCCGCCCCCACGGTGCCGGGGATGAGCGCCAGGTTCTCCAGGCCCGGCCAGCCTTGCTGCAAGGTCCACTGCACGAACTCGTGCCAGGGTTCGCCGGCGCCGGCCTCAATGATCCACGCATCGGCACGATCCTCGTGCAGGCGGCAGCCCCGCACCTCGACCTTCAGCACGCAGTCCGGCACGTCGCGCGTCAACACGATGTTGCTGCCCCCGCCCAGGATGAACTTGGGCGCCCGGCCCAATTCCGGATGGTCCACCACCTGACGCACGTCCGACTCGTGCATGATGCGCACCAGCGTGCGGGCCGTCGCGGGCAAGGCGAAGGTGTTGTAGGGTTTGAGGCTGACGCCCGATTCGATCCGCATGGCAGAATTTTCGCTGAAGCCCCGCAAGCACCCCCAAAAGATTGCCGCCTCGCGGCAGCCACCCCAGAAGGGGCATGAACGCTTGGGCGGCCCGCCGTTTCCTTGAAACCGCCCCCAGGCCGACGCTTGTGTCGTCCGCCCCCCGAGGGGGTTGAGTCAACTCGGGAGCGGCCCTTCGTTGACTCATGAGGTTACACACGCATCATGCCCAGTTTCGATACCCTGCTGGAACCCGATCTCGTCGAGGTTCGTAACGCCGTAGACCAGACGAGCAAGGAAATCGGCACCCGCTTCGATTTCAAAGGCACCGGCGCACGCATCGAGCTGGCCGAAAAACAGGTCACGCTGCATGGCGACGGGGACTTCCAGCTCAAGCAGATCATCGACATCCTGCTGGCCAAGATGAGCAAGCGCGGGGTGGACGTGCGCTTCCTGGACATGAGCGCCAAGTTCGAGAAAGTGGGCGGCGACAAGGTCAAGCAGGTGATCACCGTCAAGGCCGGCATCGAAAGCGAGCTGGCCCGGCGCATCCAGAAGGCGGTCAAGGAAAGCAAGCTCAAGGTCCAGGCCAGCATCCAGGGCGATATCGTGCGTATTCAAGGCGGCAAACGTGACGACTTGCAAACCGCGATTGCGATGCTGCGCAAGGAGGTGGATGATGTGCCGTTGAGCTTCGGCAACTTCAGGGATTGACTCTATGACGGTCTCGCTTGTGCGGCTGAGGTGGCGGCTGGGGTTCATGAGCGCCCCGAGGCCGGCCAAAGCCGGCCGTCCCCCGTGGGGAACCAGCAAAGTGGCAGAGCCACATTTGCTGGTGAGCGGGCTGGCGTTGGTGGCCGCTCTTGCCGCCGGCGGGGCTGCCGCGCAGTCTGTGGCGATGACCGGCAGCATGGGCAGCCGGGCCCTGCTGGTGATCAACGGCAAGACCGTCACCGCGGGCGCGGGCAGCACCGTGCAAGGCGTCAAGATCATCAGCGTGCAGGGCGACCAGACTGTGGTCGAGGTGAACGGCGAGCGCCAGACCTTGCGGCTGGGTGTGGCGCAGGTCGACGCCAGCGGCCCAGCCAACCCCGGCGGCGGCCGCCAGATCGTGCTCACCGCCGGCGAAGGCGGCCACTTCCAGACCCTGGGCGCCATCAATGGCCGCACCGTCACCTTCATGGTCGACACGGGCGCCACCACCATCTCCATGAGTTCGACCGATGCCGAGCGCATCGGTCTGAAATACCAGCAAGGCCAGCCCATCGGCCTGCAGACCGCCAATGGCGTGGTGCGCGGCTGGCGCGTCTCGCTGAGCAGCGTGCGCATCGGCGACGTGGAGGTCTTCAACGTCGATGGCGTGGTGGCCAACCGCGAGATGCCCTTTGTGCTGCTGGGCAACAGCTTCCTGAGCCGCTTCCAGATGAAGCGCGAGAACGATCAGATGACGCTGGAGCGCCGGTTCTGAATGTGGGCACCCGGCACCGGAGTACCGGCACCACCCGCCAAGCGGGTGCTCAGCCGCCTTGGGGCGGCCCGGCGCCGGCTGAGGTGACGCAGACCCCCGACGATTTCACACCACCTTGGGCCCGGCACGCGGTCTGGTACCAGATCCTGCCCGACCGCTTCTGCAACGGTGACCCTGGCAATGACCCGGTGCCTACGAGCCTCCACAGCGAGCACCTGTCGCCACAGTGGCAGGTGCATCCGTGGACCAGCGACTGGTACCGCCTGCAGCCCTGAGAGCAGGACGGTGCACGCCCGCGCGCCCACCACCTGGCCGACCGGCGCTATGGCGGCGACCTCGCCGGCCTCATGGCCAAGCTCGACTACCTGCAGGACCTGGGCATCAATGCGCTGTACTTGAACCCGGTCTTCGACGCACCCTCGCACCACAAGTACGACGCGTCCTGCTGGCACCACGTCGACCCGCACTTCGGGCCTGACCCGGCCGGTGACCGCGCGCTGATGGCGCAGGAGCAGCCGGACGATCCGCACACCTGGCGCTGGAGCGCGGCCGACCAGCTGATGCTGGAATTGATCGAGCGCCTGCATGGCCGCGGCATGCGCCTGATCTTCGACGGTGTGTTCAACCACGTGGGCCGGCAGCACTGGGGCTTCCGCGACGTGCTGGCGCACGGCCGCGCCTCGCGCTTTGCGGACTGGTTCAAGATCACCCGCTGGCACGACGAACACCGCTTCGACTACGAAGGCTGGCGCAGCCACGCCTCGCTGCCCGAGATGCGCCAGCAGGATGGCACCCTGGCGCCCGGCCCGCTGGCCCATGTGGAAGCCGTCACGCGCCGCTGGCTGGCGCCGGACGGCCAGGCCAACCGCGGCATCGATGGCTGGCGCCTGGACGTGGCGCCCTGGCTGCCGCACCGCTTCTGGCGCGAGTGGCGGGCGCTGGTCAAGCACATCAAGCCTGAGGCCTATGTGGTGGCGGAGATCATCCGCGAGGCCGAATTCAATGAACCCTACCTGCGCGGCGATGAATTCGACGCGGTGATGAACTACAACTTCGCCTTCGCCTGCGACGAGTTCTTCCTGCGCGAGCGCACGCGCATCCGCGCCAGCGAGTTCGACGCCCGACTGCGCCGCTTGCGCGAGGCCTATCCGGCCTGCGTGGCGCCGGTGATGCAGAACCTGTTCGGCAGCCACGACACGGCGCGGCTGGCCACGCACGCGACCAATCGCGACCACTTCGACTACCGAGATTTCGATGGCAGCTACCACCCGCACGCCTCGCGTGCCGGCCAGGCCGACGTGCGCGCTCCGGATGCCCATGCGCGGGCCTTGCAGCGCCTGCTGGTGCTCTTCCAGATGACGGCGCTCGGTGCGCCGATGGTCTATTACGGCGACGAGGCCGGCCTGTGGGGTGCCAACGACCCGTGCTGCCGCAAGCCCATGTTGTGGCCGGACCTGCGCTTCGAGGCCGAGGCCACGCACCCGGACGGCACACCGCGTGAGGCAGCCGATGCGGTTGGCTTCGATGCCGGCCTGCATGCCCACTACCGCCGCGCCATCGCCTTGCGCCACGCCTTGCCGGTGCTGCGCGAGGGCCGCGTGCACACCTTGCTGGCTGACGATGCCCGGCAGGTGCTGGTGCACCTGCGGCAGGCCGGCGACGACCTGGCCGTGGTGGCCATCAATCGCAGTGACGCCGAACAAGTCATCGAGTTGACGGTGCCGGCCGGCCGAACGTGGACAGACGCGTGGAACGGCGGGGGCCCACAACGGCTGGCGCCCGACCGGCTGAAGCTCACGCTTGCCGGCTTGTCCGGCGCCGTGCTGCAGGCTCTGTAGGATTCGGCCGGAAATGACGTCCCGAATCGTGTCAAAACCCCGCTCGCACTGAGCTTGTCGAAGTGCTGTGTGCAGGGCACCGGGGCTTCGACAAGCTCAGCCCGAGCGGGTCCGGATAGCAATCCGGAGGGGCCAGTTTCGGCCAAATCCTCAAGCCGCCACCCCTTCCACCTGCAGCGCCTGCGCCAGTTCCAAGGCCGGGGCCCCGAACGCATAACTGTCCATCGCCATGACCCCCTGGTCCACGCTGGCATGGATGCGTTGCGGCACGGCCTCTTCCCCGCCCGCACCGGCGCCGATATAGAACGGCAGCCAGTGTTCGTCGGTGGGGTGCTGCTCCAGCGCACCCGGCGCAGCCGCCGGCCAATCGCGCAAGCCAGCCCAGTCGCGCGCCGAGGCGGTGGCCTGCACCCAGTCGCGGAACACCTGCACATCGGGCGCGACAGCCGCCACGGGCGTGCCGCGCTGGCGCATCAGGCGGCGCAGGTTGTGCGTGAGGCTGCCGCTGCCAATGATTAGCACGCCTTGCTCGCGCAGCGGCGCCAGGGCAGCGCCCACGGCCCATTGCCGGGCGGCGCTCCAGTTCGGCACCAGCGACAAGGGCAGCACGGGCAGGTCGGCCTGGGGCCAGGCCCGGCGCAGCACCGTCCAGATGCCATGGTCCAGTTCGCCGCCTTCCAGCGTGTGCACCGGCAGGCCGGCCGCGCCCAGGCGCCCGGCCACCTCCTGCGCCAGCGCAGGGTCGCCGGGGGCGTCATACCGCAGTTGGTACAGCGGGGCCGGAAAACCGCCGAAGTCGTGGATCGCTTCGTGGCGCGCCGCCGTCTGCACCACCGGCTCGCGCGTGGCCGTGTGCGGCGACACCACCAGCACCGCGCGGGGCCGGCCGAAGCAGGCTTCGATGGCGGGGCCCAGGCGCTCCAGGAAAGCAGCCGCGGGACTGGGCTCGAGCGCGATCATGGGCGAGCCGTGCGAGAGGTACAACGAAGGAAGCGGGCGTGTGCTCATGCAGCCATTGAACCACCCGTGGTGCGGCGATGCTTCGGTCGCCTTGAATGCTGCGTTCAGCCCGAGCATGGACACCGCGGAGGACAAAGAGACATGGCCGATACAAGGGGCACACAGCGGGGTTGCGGTGGCGCAGCAGCACTGGTGTACCGTTCGACCATGACTGGCCTCCCCACGCCCGGCGCGGCTGCGCCACCCCGCCCTCCGTCCCTTTTCGGCATGGCCTGGCGGCAACTGTGGCGCGACTTCCGGGCTGGCGAATTGCGCCTGCTGATGGTGGCGGTGGCCCTGGCCGTGACGGCGCTCACCGCGGTGAGCTTTTTCGCCGACCGGCTGAACAACGGCCTGGCCCGCGATGCACGGCAGTTGATCGGCGCCGATGCGGTGATCAGCAGCGACACGCCGCTGCCGGATTCCTTTGAGGCCGCGGCCCGCGAAATGGGCCTGGTGACGGCGCGCACGGCCGGCTTTCCCAGCATGGCGCGCGCCACCGACGAACGCGGCGGCGCCAGCAAGCTGGCCTCCGTGAAAGCCGTGACGGGGAACTACCCGCTGCGCGGCACCCTCACGCTGGCCGACACCCCCGAGGGCACGCCCTACACCGCGCCCGGCGGCCCGCCGCGCGGCGAGGTCTGGGTCGACCCGTTGCTGCTGGATGCACTGCGGCTGCAGGTCGGCGACACCTTGCTGCTGGGCGATGCGTCCTTGCGCATCACCAAGCTCATCCTGATCGAACCCGACCGCGGTGGCGGCATGATGAGCTTCGCGCCGCGCGTGATGCTGAACTTCGAGGACCTGCCCGCCACGCGGCTGGTGCAGCCGGCCAGCCGCGTGGGCCACCGGCTTGCAGTGGCCGCCCGCGAGGGCCGCGGCGGCGACACGGCAGTGCAAGGCTTCACGGCCTGGGCCGAAGACGCGCTGAAGACCCAGAACATCCATGGCGCGCGGGTCGACGCCCTGCAGAACGGCCGGCCGGAAATGCGCCAGACGCTGGACCGGGCGCAGAAATTCCTGAATCTCGTCGCCTTGCTGGCCGCCTTGCTGGCCGCCGTGGCGGTGGGCATTGCGGCGCGCGACTTTGCCAGCCGGCACCTGGACGACTGCGCCATGCTGCGCGTGCTGGGGCAGCCGCAGCGACGCATCGCCGGGGCCTACCTGATCGAGTTCGCCACCATCGGCGTGATTGCCAGTGCGCTGGGCGTGTTGGCGGGGTTGGCGGTGCATCAAGTCTTCGTCTGGCTGCTGGCCGGCTTGCTGAAGGCGCAACTGCCGCCGCCCAGCCTGTGGCCTGCTGCCTTTGGCCTGGGCGTGGGGCTGACCTTGCTGCTGGGCTTCGGTGCACCACCAGTGCTGCAGTTGGCCCGCGTGCCGCCGCTGCGAGTGATCCGCCGCGACCTGGGTGATCTCAAGCCCGCATCGCTCACGGTGCTGCTGGCGGGCGTGGCGGGCTTCGTGGCCTTGCTCCTGGCGGTGGCGGCTGATCCCAAGCTGGGCTTGATCGCAGTGGCCGGGTTTGCCGCCGCCATTGCCATGTTCGCGCTGATGTCGTGGCTGGCCGTGCTGCTGCTGCGCCGCACGGTGCCGGAAGCGCGTGCCCCGCGCTGGCTGGTGCTGGCCACGCGCCAGATTGCGGCACGCCCCGGCTACGCGGTGCTGCAGGTCAGCGCCTTGTCGGTGGGCCTGCTGGCGCTGGTGCTGCTGGTGCTGCTTCGCACCGACCTGATCGCCAGCTGGCGCTCGGCCACGCCCGTGGACGCGCCGAACCGCTTCGTCATCAACATCCAGCCGGAGCAGGGCGCCGACTTCCAGCGTGCGCTGGCCGATGCCGGCGTGGGCCGCTACGACTGGTACCCGATGATCCGTGCCCGCCTGGTGGCGGTGAACGGCACGGAGGTTTCGCCCGACACCTATGACGAGGAGCGCGCCAAGCGCCTGGTGGACCGCGAGTTCAACCTCAGCCACTCCGCCAGCCTGCCGCGCCACAACACGCTGGTGGGCGGCGCCTGGACCGACGACGAGCCCGAGGCCGTGAGCCTGGAGGAAGGCATCGCCAAGACGCTGGGACTCAAGCTGGGCGACCGGCTGCGCTTCGACATCACGGGCAACGTGCAGGAGGCGCGCATCACCAGCTTGCGCAAGGTGGACTGGGGGTCGATGCGGGCCAACTTCTTCGTCATGTTCCCGCGCAAGCAGATGCCCGACCTGCCGGCCACCTACATCGCGGCCTTCCGCGCGCCCGCCACGCCCGGCTTCGACAACGCCTTGAGCCGCGAGTTTCCCAACGTCACGGTGGTGGACGTGTCGGCGCAGATCGTACAAGTGCAGCGCGTGCTGGACCAGGTGATCCGCGCGGTGGAGTTCCTGTTCGCGTTCACGCTGGCGACCGGACTCACGGTGCTGTTCGCCGCCGTCACGGCCACGCGCGAGGCGCGCTCGCGCGAGTTTGCGCTCATGCGGGCCATGGGCGCGGGCAGCCAGCTGCTGGCGCGGGTGCAGCGTGCCGAACTGCTGGGCGTGGGCGCACTGGCGGGTTTCCTGGCCTCGATGGCGGCCATCGCGGTGGGCTGGGCGTTGGCGCGCTATGCCTTCGAGTTCAGCTGGACGCCTTCACCCTGGGTGCCGCTGATCGGCAGCGCGGTGGGCGCGCTGCTGGCCTTGAGCGCCGGCTGGTGGGGGCTGCGCGGCGTGCTCACGCGGCCGGTGGTACAGACGCTGCGGCAGGCCGCCGAATAGCCGGGCCTGGGCGACCCGGCCGCCGGTCAGAACCGGCGGGCTTGGAACGAGCCGGTGGCCAGCCGGAAGACCGACACCGACTCGGACAGCTTGCCCGCCTGCGCCTTGAGGCTGGTGGCCGCGGCGCTGCTCTGCTCCACCAGGGCGGCGTTCTGCTGGGTCATTTCGTCCAGCTGCGTGACCGCCCGATTGACCTGGTCGATGCCCTCGTGCTGCTCGCGGCCGGCCGCGGTGATCTCGCCGATCAGGTCGGTGACCTTGCGCACCCGCGACACCACCTCGGTCATGGTCTGGCCGGCCTCGCTGACCAGCGAACTGCCGGCATCGACCTTCTCCACCGAGGCGCCGATGAGGCTCTTGATCTCCCGGGCGGCGTCGGCACTGCGGTGCGCCAGCGAGCGCACCTCGCCCGCCACCACCGCAAAACCGCGGCCTTGTTCGCCGGCACGGGCCGCCTCCACCGCGGCGTTGAGCGCCAGGATGTTGGTCTGGAAGGCAATGCCGTCGATCACACCGATGATGTCGGCGATCTTCCTGGAACTGGTCTGGATCTCGCCCATCATCGAGACCACCCGCTCGACCACCACGCCACCCCGGGCCGCCACCTCGGAGGCGCTGGCGGCCAGCTGGTTGGCCTGGTTGGCGTTGTCGGCATTGGCCTTGACGCTGCCGGTCATCTGCTGCATGGACGAGGCCGTCTGCTGCAGTGAGCTGGCTTGCTGCTCGGTGCGGGCGCTGAGGTCGACGTTGCCCTGGGCGATCTGCGCGCTGGCATCGGCCACGTTGTGCACACCGGCACGGACCTGCCCCACCGTGGCCGCCAGGCTGGATTGCATGTCCTGCAAGGCCACCAGCAGCGCGCTGACGCCGTCGCGGCGCTCGAAGGCCAGGGGTTGTGACAAGTCGCCTTGCGCAATGCGCCGGGCGGCCGCCGTGGCCTGGGCGATGGGCCCGGAGATGAGCCTGGACACGTGCCAGACGATCCAGGCGATGGCGGCCAGCGTGATGAGCGTGAAGGCCAGCAGCACCATGCTGAGCGACCGTGCCCCGGCGCCATAGGTGCTGCCGATCTGCTCGGAGGCCTTGGACTGCAGGTCGATCAGCTCACCCACGCCCTTGACCGTGGCCTGGCCCAGCGGTGTGGTGTGGGCCGCGCGGTACTCGCGGGCTTCTTCGATCTTGCCGTCCATCTCGAGCTCGAACCACTTCGGCCGGACTTCGACGTAGCGTTTGAAATCAGCGCGCAGTGTCTCCAGGCGCTGGCGCTCGCCGTCGCTGGGGTTCAGTGCCTCGTAGCGCTTGAAGGCGGTGTCGATGTCCTTGGCCCAGCGTGCCTCGTCTTCGATGATCTTTTTCTTGCCGGCCTGGTCCATCTGCGGGAATTGCGAGAGGCCGTAGCGCATCTGCCACAGCGCGTTGGTGGCCCGGCCGAGCTCGGCGGTGGCCAGGGTGCTGTCGTACATTCGGTCGTACCGGCCGGCAGAGGCCAGCGCAAACCAGATCGAGGTGCCGCCGATCAGGGCGACCAGAACCATCAGGGTCCCGAACGCGAGCACGAGGCGATTGCCCAGGGAACTGTTCATGGCGAGGAGTGGCTTCTTGTTGGTGGGAACTTCTTGTTGGGGGAAAAAAGAAAAAAGGGGCGCCGCCATGCGGCGCCCTGGAACCGGAATTCAGGCGGCCGCGGAACGGTCGATCAAGCCCATGTCGGCGCTGCTCATCAGGGCGTCGATGTCCACCAGGATCAGCATGCGCTCACCCACGTTGGCAATGCCGGTGATGTAGCTGGTGTCCACCATGGTGTTGGACATGGCCGGCGCGGCCTTCACGCTGGCCGCGGGCAGCTCCAGCACGTCGCTGACGGAGTCGACCACCGCGCCGACCACGCGGCCGCGGATGTTGAGCACGATCACCACCGTGAAGGGCGTGAACTCGGTGCTGTCGCAGCCGAACTTCACCCGCAGGTCGACGATGGGGACGATCACGCCGCGCAGGTTGATCACGCCCTTCAGGAACGGGGGCGAACCGGCGATGCGCGTGGGTTCTTCGTAGGAGCGGATTTCCTGCACGCGCAGGATGTCCAGGCCGTATTCCTCGGCACCCAGGCGAAAGGTCAGGTGCTCGCGGGCCACGCCGTGCACGGCGGCGGCGCCTTTGGCCTTGCTGACCGGCGCCGGGGCGCGTGACATCGCCGGCGCGGCAGAGCCTTCTACTTCGGAAGTGGCATCAATGACTTGCATGGCGTGGATCCTGTGAGGTGCATCGCATGAGGTATCGAAAGAGCATCCCGGGCGCCACAACCCATGCGGCACCCTCTCGACCTCAGTATCGGCAGTCGGCCACCATACTGAAGGGTTGATTTGCGGCCGGGTCCACCGGCATTTCCGGCGCCAACCGGAACATGCCCACCACGCCGGCCAGCTTGCGGGCTTGTTCGCCCAGGCTCTCGGCGGCGGCGGCGCTCTGCTCCACCAGCGCGGCGTTCTGCTGTGTCATCTGGTCCAGTTCCGACACGGCGCTGTTGATCTGCCCGATGCCCTCGCGCTGCTCGCTGGAGGTGGCGGTGATCTCGCCGATGATGTCGCTGACGCGCTTCACGCTCGCCACAATCTCGTTCATGGTGCTGCCGGCGTGGCTCACCAGCTGGCTGCCGGCCTCGACCTTGTCGACGCTGGCGCCGATCAGGGTCTTGATCTCGCGGGCGGCCTGGGCACTGCGCCCGGCCAGGCTGCGCACCTCGGCCGCCACCACCGCAAAACCGCGGCCCTGCTCACCCGCCCGCGCCGCTTCCACGGCCGCATTGAGCGCCAGGATATTGGTCTGGAAGGCGATGCTGTCGATCACACCGATGATGTCGGCGATCTTCTTCGACGCGCTGTTGATCTCGTCCATGGTCGCCACGACCTGGGCCACCACCGCGCCGCCGCGCTGCGCCACCTGCGAGGCCGACGAGGCCAGCTGGTTGGCCTGCGCGGCCGCGTCGGCGCTCTGCCGCACGGTGCCGGTGAGCTGGTCCATGCTGGAGGCTGTCTGCTGCAGGCTGCCGGCGGCTTTTTCGGTGCGCTGCGACAAATCCTGGTTGCCCATGGCGATTTCGCCGGACGCGAGGCCGATCGACTCGGTGGCCTGGCGCACGCTGTGGATCGAGCCGTGCAGGCGCGCCACCATGGCGCCCAGCGCACGCAGCAGGTCGCCCACCTCGTCGCGGGAGTCGCTGTGCGGCTGCACGTCCAGCCGGCCTTCGGCCACGGCGCTGGCCGCCTGCACACCGGCCCGCATGTCGGCCACGATGCGGCGCTGCGTCCAGTTGGCAAACCCGATGGCCAAGGCCCCGATCAACAGCCCGGCCACGCCGATGCAGGTGGCGTCGCGTTGCCCTGTGGCCTGCATCTGGGCCTGCTCGGCCGCGGCCTGGGCCTGGGCCGCCTCGACCCGGCCACCCAGCGCCTGGCTGATTTTCTTGAACAAGGTGTCCGCCGTCTGCATGGACGCGGCACCCATGTTGGGGTCGACGCTGGCCACGTCGATGGCATCGTCGCCGGCCTTGCGGTAGCGGGTGATCTGCGCCACGAGCGTGTCGTCGGGTGCCGCGCCATCCTTGCGCACATCGTCGGCCAGCCGCTCCAGCGCCTGCGCATGCTGGGCGCGGAAAGCCTTCACCGCCTTCTCGTCCAGCGAGCCGATGATGACGAGCTTGCGATACAACTCCATGTGCAGCTCGTTGAGCCGGACCTGCACGCCAGAGACACGCTCGTGGGCTTGTCGCACCTCGGACTGGCTCTTCAGGCTGCGGGCCTGGAACGACTGCAGCACCCAGGCCGAACCCAACAAGGCCAGCACCAGCGCCACGGCCGTCAGAACCGGCGCCAACATCAATTTCATGCGCAGTTTCATGCGTGCCGTCCTGGAGAGTGAATGAGGGTCAGTGCCACCGGCCTGGCACGGTGGATCAGTCGGCCTGCTTGTAGACGCCGCCACACACCGCGACTTCGTCGAGCTTCTCGCAGTACATGCTCTTGGGCTCGACCTTCTTGGTCACCGGGTTGGTGAACTTGTAGTCCTGCCAGAACACACCCTTGGAGCGGGCCAGTTCGACACGCTCCTTGACGAAGGCCTTGCCGTCCACGTCCTTGAGTTCGATCAGGTTCTTGCCGATCATCTTTTCGTTCGCGCCATGGGCATGCACCACGCCGTCCAGGCCGTAGACGACCAGGTACAGGTCGCGGTCGGTGAACTTGCCGCCCTTCTGGCTGATCTCGGCATAGCCCTTCTCGTTGCCCTGGGCCTTGATGAATTTCATGCCCTCCTTGACCATCTTCACCGCGTCGTCCTTGGTGGCGTTGTCGCCGGCAAAGGCGCTCGAACCCAGGCTCACGAGGGCTGCCGCGGCAGCGGCGCTGAAAAGCTTGCAATGCATGAACAGGTTTCCTTGCAGTGGATGGCCCCGCCCGGATCGGCGGGCACAGGCGTCAGGCGGGCGCAATGCCGTGCCTATTGGTCGCACAACCCCATTTCGGGGCTGGCCATGAGTTCCTGGATGTCCATCAGGATCAACATGCGCTCGCCCACGTTGGCGATGCCGGTGATGTGGCGCGTGTCCACCGAGCCGCTCATTTCGGGCGCCGGCTTGACATGCTGGCGCGTCAGCTCCAGCACGTCGGACACCGAGTCCACCACCACGCCGACGACGCGGTTGCGGATGTTGAGCACCACTACCACCGTGAGGCTGTTGTACTCATGGCTGGGGCAGCCGAACTTCATGCGCAGGTCGACGATGGGCACGATCACGCCGCGCAGGTTGACCACCCCCTTGACGAAGCTGGCCACGTTGGCAATGCGGGTCGGCGGCTCGTAGGAGCGGATTTCCTGGACCCGCAGGATGTCGATGCCGTATTCCTCGGCACCCAGACGGAAAGTAAGGAACTCGCCGAGCCGGGCCGACTCGGGCGTGCCCGCGCCGTCCTGGCGGGCAAGGTGTGCAGCTTCGTGCATGTGCATGGGAGTCTCCTGGGCGTCCGATCAGAAACTGGTCCAGTCGCCGTCGGGCGGCGGGGCCACGGGGCTGGGGGCGGCCGGAGCCGAGCCTGCGGCAGGACGGGCCGCGGCACGCTGCGGCGCGGCGGCCTTCTTGACCGTGGCCACCGGCGACTTCGGTGCAAACGGCGCAGGCCGTGCAGACTGCACAGACGGCGCCTTCTTCGGCACGCTGCGCGCGGCGCTGGCCTGGGCGGCCTGGATCACGTCGCGGGTCTGCTCGCCGCTCATCCTGAACACCGACACGGCCTGGGCCAGCACGCCCGCCTGGGTCTTGAGGCTCTCGGCCGCCGCGGCCGACTGCTCCACCAGCGCGGCGTTCTGCTGGGTCATCTGGTCCAGGTGCATCACGGCGGTGTTGACCTGGGCAATGCCACCGGTCTGCTCGCCGCTGGCGGCGGTGATCTCGCCGATCAGGTCGGCCACCTTCTTGACCTGCACGACGATCTCGCCCATGGTCTGGCCCGCCTGGGCCACCAGCACGCTGCCGGCATCGACCTTGTCCACCGAGGTGCCGATGAGCGACTTGATCTCGCGCGCCGCCTCGGCGGAACGCTGCGCCAGCGAGCGCACTTCGGAGGC
>Ga0307516_10000387_pt1 | contig 57451 bp, 76 predicted proteins | sample 19_EM_MG_FD_203310 | JGI IMG/M metagenome (GOLD analysis project Ga0307516, IMG submission 203310) | Populus trichocarpa ectomycorrhiza microbial communities from riparian zone in the Pacific Northwest, United States - 19_EM | ecosystem: Host-associated > Plants > Roots > Unclassified | place...
TCGGTGGGCATTTCGAATCGTCGCCACGGGGGGGGGGGGTCCCCCCCCCCCCCCCCCCCCACCGAACCCCGCAGAGAGCAAATGGCTGACGGTCGCAAAGGCTGGCGCTCCGAGTGTGGCACACCGATCCACGATCCGCGCGGAGACCATCGCTCGTTTGCTCCGTTCCAGAGATCTTCCGGTTCCCCCGGAGTCACCGCACGCACTTGCGTCCCGGAAATCCCCAGCGCAACGGCAACTAGGTACTCCAGCCAGCCATCAATTGCCCCCGTCTCCCCCGCAGTCGTTCGTATTCCAACCGCGCCGCCAGTGCCTCCGCCGCCATCGTCTCGGACTGCGGACTGCGGCGCTCGCTTCTGCTGTCTCCTGACGTCGCTCTCGGCGGGTCTTGTCGACATCGAAGACGCAACCCCAGAATCCACGGGCTCGCATCGCCGACCTGGCATGCAGCTTCTCGATCAGGACGCCTCGACTGCTGGCCACCCCGATGCGGGAGACCACTCGCCCCTGGCCCTGTCCAATCGCAGCACCCGCGCGCAGTGTAACCGCTGCGTGCGACGCAGGACGCAGCCAATCGCCAGCCAGCGGCCGCGTTGCACCGAGGCCCCGTCTGGTCGTCGTGGTTTCACCGGCAGGATTGCCTGCACCTATCAACGACGTCCGCGACGCGAGCCTTGCACGGCCATGGCAAACAAGCGAAGGGGAAGAGGAACTTGCCGCCCCGAAAGGGCCCGAAAGGGGGCACGATCGCCGTGCGCTGCCTGCCTAACCGCAACGGGCCTCGCTGTGCAGGAACGTGCGAGTAGACAAGAGTATATTCGTACATGCTGCGACGGCGTCTTCGCATGCGGGCCTATCTCTGTCCGCCGTGGCCAGTCGCGTTGCCCGCCAGCAGACCCGCACCCATTGTTTTCCCCACAACCCGGCTCAAGGAATTCCAGAGTCGCGACAAGGTTGCAGGTTGCAGGTTGAAGCGATGACAGGCGCTGCTGCTTGCTTTCGTGCTCGACGCTTGGATGCCAGCGTCTCCAGCGGTGTCCTCGAATCGTCAACCGAAGCCCCCCCCCGGGCGTCCCGGCCCCAACTGGCCGCCTGAATGGAGTTCCCGTGGCGTCGGGATCTGATGTCTGGACGTCTTCGCAAGGACCGAGTGTGCACTCTATGTCGGTACTCTGCCGACCGGAAGAGGGGGCAAGCCAGGTTTGCCATTGTCCTCTCGCAGATTGCCAATCACACACCCACCTGCTCGATGTTCACAGTGGAGCCCCGTCCATCCCCGTCCCTATTGGTCGATCTGGCGAGGACGGGGGCAATTCTGCATGGAACAGATACATAGGTACTCTACACACAAGCCAGAGCCAAATCTCAACCCGAAATCGCCTCCCATGGGAACGATAAGTGCGGCAGAGCTTTCTCCAGAAAACACGCTCAGAATGGACAAACACACCTTCTCCTTTTGCGAAACGCGCGTAGTAGGAATTTGCCACTGTCCTCCTCCCGAGAATAAGAAAAGAAAAAGAAAAAAATAAAGAAGAAGAAAGGAAGAAAAAAGAAAAGAAGACGAAAAAAGACGGAAAAAAAAAGGAAAAAAAATTATCGTATGACACCGCCCATCGAGACCGCGCCCTCGCTCCGAAATACACGTACGACCCCAATCGAGACGGTCGCAGCCTTTTGTGGCTTGCAGTGCGGACCAATCAGGTCTCCCGATCGGGAGCGGACAAAAGCAGGCTGCCCCCACTCTCTCGGCTTGGCAGCGAGCATGAGTGTCTCGATGCGTAGAGCACTCCTCTACCGTTCGGGTTGGGTGTGTGCATTTGTAGATAGAGTACATTCTGCCTCCAGAGTTGTGATCGTCTGCGCATCAATTGCACCTAGTCTAGGCATGTACCTATCACACGCGCGCTGCGCAATCACGCGAAGCGAGAAGGCGCAAGGCTGATAATCCACCAAAAAAAAAACGCACACTCCCTACAAACACCCACACTATGACTCTGGGATAGCCTCGCATCTCGCGAACGAGACAGAACACACTCAGCGTGATGCTCCTTACGATGACACGCAACAGCAGCGGACACAACGATACCGCCCCATCTCCATCTCCATCTCCATCTCCACACACACACACACACACTCTCTCTCTCTCTCTGTCTCGCACACTAACACCGTGCGCTCGCACTTCCACCTCCTCGCTGACTCACTCACATTGAAACCCCCGGCGGGAGATGGGTGGCTGTTGGGGAACACGGATTCCTATTTTCGACATGAGGTTGAACAACGGGGTTTGCCGTCGAAAGGGAGAACGGCCGAGCGAGTCATGTGTAACCTCCTCCCTGCCCCCATAAAATCTGGTATGTAGGTCGGCCATTCCTTTATTCATCCCGTCAACTGATCCGCGCAATCGTGGTGCATATCTACATGCCTCCGCTTCTCCTACCTGACCTTACTCAGAGGGACAGGAGAAAGAAAGAAGAAAAGAGAATAAAAAATACAAGACAGACCGAGGCGAAAAAAGTAAAGAGGAGAAAAGAAAAATAACACGGCTACATATGCAGAGAAACCCTCCCTCTTCTACTCTACATATCTATCTTCGGAGTGGCATGAACACGACTGGGGGTTGCTTCGGGACAAGCGTCGAGGCGCTGGCGCAGATGGACTTCGGTTCTAAAGATGGTTATATATATGTATTCCCAGAAGCAGCACTTTTTGGTGCGTGGCGGTGGTTGACCTACATACCCGGCGGGTTCTGTCTTTAGAAACCGCTCGCTGGCGTGTGCGCCCAGCCATGAAGGAGCGGTCCCCCCTCTCTTCCCCTCTCCAAGATCACGGAATCGGCTGGAGACACGAATGTGCACACCTCGTGCTTGGGCGAACTAGGCATCCACCGCCCGACAGCCTTCATTCTTTTTCCCACATCGCGGGAGGGGATCGATACACTCTCGGGCCTGCAGCAGCTGCTGCAGCATCAAGTGGTATGACCGCCGCGGAGTTCCTCTCTTTCGGCAGAACTTGCGAGGTTTCGGGTGGCGATGATGGGCCCGACGCCGACAGCGTACACACCTGTACCCCACTCACAAACGAACGGTCAACCGTCCGCGTGTCACATTCCTTTCCCCCCAGCTTTGCCACTTCCACGGCTCCGCTGGCTGGCTGGCTGTCAGTGGCCGATTGCCACACGTACGAAGGCATGGAGGGGGTGGTGGTGGGCCATCTCCAGCGGAGGAATGGGTGGACGGTGGTACGGAGGCACACGTACGTACAGCGCCTGCACTCGAATGCTGCACGATGGTTGGACGATGCCGATTGTTCCCTCCCTGGCGGACGTTCCTCCTGCTCACCGTCGTCCTCCCACAATGCTCACACCGACCGACCGACAATGGGGTGCGTGGGCTGTCATGCCGCAGTGTCTCTGCCGCACCATTCGACCACGATGCTTCGTTGATGTTTTACACCCATGACCGAGACAGCAACACTGCGGCGTCCCAGATCCCCGGGGCTCCCTCCACACTCATACACATGCAATGGAATGTCGAATCCCCTTGACTCGCCAGCGTGGGTGCGTCGGACATCGCGCGCTTTCCCGGGGCGGCGGGGAGAGAGGGAGACAGGATGAGAGTGCGTGAGGGAGGTGGCTGCGTGTAGACACCGCAAGTATCGCTCCGGGTCGTCTCACCCATGATGTGCTTGCATTGCGAACATGCCAGCCTGAAACCCCGCGGTTCATGCCATGGCATCTCCGTGGCGGGTGTGTCGGCAGGCAGTCCACAATGCAGGAGACGGGGGGATGCGGGACTGTGTACCGGCGGCGGCTGCACCGCCGCCGGCCGTTATTTCCGTATCTAGCGGGTGTATGTACCACGAAGGCTCGGCACGGCTTGCCACCTCTGTGCCGGGTCGCACACGTTGCGTTCGGCTGATGGCGGCTAGCGGCGCGGGGCTCTGCCAACCGGCTGTTTGCAATTCGCAAAGTTGATGGTGAACCAACCATAAAATCGGTCGTTTCTGCCGGCCCGCTCTGGGAGTGCATACATACATACTCTCCGCTCTGCCTGCGTTCTTTCGGTCCTTCTTTCCCTCCTTCCTACTCGGTCACGAGCAGGAGACGCTCGAACGATACGGGAGGGTTCCAAGTGCAATCGAATCCGAAAGAAGAAGCCGGACACAACAGAAACGTGTTGCGGGCCCAGCCATCACCAGCTAAACCAGTCGCTCCACCGACACCGATGACATACACCCACAATTCTCGGAGCAGATACATGCACTCAGTACGTTCGATGGATGCGCCCGGCTCTGGCATCAGGATTGCCCCGTTCGCATGCAGTTACAGTACAGTCCAGTATGTAGAGGCGCGGTACATGCGTCTTAGCCGACAGCCTTGCAGGTCCGACTCGCCCGATCTGACGACAGGACAGGGCCATCTGATGCAGCACCTGATTCAGCGCACGCACTCTCTCCTGTTCCTCCTCATCTAGATCGCTCGAAACGCAGAGCCATCCATCAGCCATCCATCAGCCATCCATCAGCCATCCACCCACCCGTCATCGCCATCATCCGCACAGCCTTAGCTATGTACGCGCTATCGCCGCCAAGTGCCGGGGGATTGCGGTGGTGATGGTGGTGGGGTGCGTACATACCTACATACATCTTGCTGCGGATAAGAAGTATGTAAGCGCAAAGCATTGCCTTATATGATCGCATGTGCATCCGTGCTTTGCCCATAGGGAAACACCTTAAATTTTCTTCTTCCTCTGACTCGCATAAAACACTCCAACCTAATCTTGCCAAGCCTGGCTTGGGGCCATCGCGCGCGTGGGGTCGGAACTCTGCGGGCAGACAGGTCGCTCCTGGACTGTATGTATGTACATATCATACTCTATCTAGATATGTATCTCTGAGGTGGACGGACCGGGGGTGTTGTCAGTTGTTCAGCTGGTCAAGGATCTTTTTCCCGCAACACCACCCACAACCAGTGCACCACGACGACGCGAGAATTGGTCTCTCCATCCATAGGCGCGAGGACCCCTTTGTGAGGGGTGAGAAGAGAGGAAAAGAAGAAGAAGAAACGACATTCGCCCCCGTTTGTTCGGTTGCGTTGTCTGCTCGATTGCTGCTGCTGCTGCTGCTGCTTGTTCCCCAAAGCCGAGCCGTGCCACCTTCCAATCGTCCACTCTGCTCGGCCTGCTAGTAGTATGTAGCAGCAGTCCCTGCGGGCCATTCGAACCGCAACGATCCACACACAATCGGACAGCGCAAACGATATCTAGAGCAACCCCCCGCACCGATAGATTGGAGAACCAACACCACCTGCCACCACCTGCCTGGATATCGGTCTGCAACTACTACAACTAGGTACTACTCTACATACCGCTACTAGATACTGCCACTGCTGCTGCTGCTGCTGCATATCCCTACGGTCAGCACTGCGGATGTTTGCAACAGCGATCCCGACCATGATCCTGATCCTGATCCTGGATGCGAGTGGATTCCGGAACGTCGCCGATTTAATAAGCCGCGGCGGATTGCAAGGAAGTATGTATGTGCACTCGAGCATGTAGCCGAGTGCATAGGGCAGAAGACCCGGCGATGTGGTCGATCACACGTATCGGGCTTTCTGGAAATGTTTATCGAAGCCCGCCTCCGCGCGGTGCAGGTGGGGGGCTCGCCATCGCGCCGCACGCTGCTTGTCTGCCAATCAGATGCCGGTAGACAGCGTCGGCAACGGGAGGATAGCCCGCGCCGCCTGGCGATTCGGCGGACCGCAGGTCAGAGGGGGGGGGGCGAAAAAAGAAGAGCACGAACGTACGTACGTATGCACAACAGCCGTCGCGGGCCTCAGCCTTATGGCCTGCAGCATCATCTCCCACCCTGCCCACCCTCCACCGCTTCCCATCACCACACACTTGCCGCCTGCTGCACCCCAAATCCGACCGACCGACCGCCCGACCGACCGACCGACCGACCGACCGCCCGACTGGATGGCTGACTGGGTGCATAACTGGATGACTGGATGACTGGATGGCTGACGCGATCGATTCTCTTGCTCGGATCTGTCCACTGGGAGCGACGTCGGCCGGCTGGTTTTGTTTTTCTTTTTCTTTCTTTCTTTCTTTCTTTCTTTCTTTCTTTCTTTCTTTCTTTCCGCACTCCGACAACACCGACAGATGTCATCCTGGGTCTGCTGCGCGCTGTGGTTGGGCGGAAGATGTGGGAGCAGTGCGAGTGGGGAGTCGACTCGATTCGATTCGGTGTGCGCCGGTTTATGCCGTCGCGTCTGTACTCCTCTGCTCTCCACATTCGTCCGATGGCTTGCTGGGCTCGGGACTGGCTTCCTGCTGTATGACCTCCCCCCCCCCCTTCCGCGAGCGAATGGACGGAGGCGAGTCGTATCGAGATTGAATTGCTTCTGCGGACTCCGCAGGCTGTGCAGGGCGAGAAGTATGTCCCATGTTGCTGTACTTGCTATATCACCATGCGGGTTGGGGCAGCAGCGACATGCCGTAGGCCTCTCTCGAGCTAATCCGACCGTGCATCAGATGATGGGAGACGCACCGTATCCATCGCAATCCAGACCGCCCGCGCAATCAGCGAATGCTGCCTCGTCTCAATCGATGGCGTCCTTCTGGATAGGGACATCGTAGCCGTGAGCTGTCGTGCAGTCCGCTCGGATCAAAACAACCTCTGTTTCGGCGGTTGCAGCGTCTGTGACGATTTCCAAACGTTGCGTGGATTGGGGGGGGGATAGACATGATGATGATGCATCGGCATCGGTCCTGATTCCGCCCATATCATACGCCCGCCCCCCTCCCCGCTCCTTGCGACAGACAGCTTGCCAGAGTGGAGGAGATATGCAGGCAGCAATGGGGGGGAGGGACTGCAGTGCGATGAACTGCAGACGTGCCCAGCGCCGCCAGCAACGCAACGGATCTACAGGCCGGGCTGGCCAGGCTGTCTCCGTTGCGTCGACTACCGTTCGGAGCGAACCTCAGCGTGCGCGCTCATGCAAGTGGCTCCAGAAGGAGAGGAGTCCGGCTGGAGGCTAGGGTTTTCGGAGCGGCGGGAGACGATCTTCCTGCCCACCCGCCACATGCTCCGCAAGCCGGTTCAACAACGCGAAGCGACAAAGCGGGCGCATGTGTCTTCATCGCCGCCGCCGTTAAATGCCTAGAAGTGAGGAGGACGCTGCTCATCCCCCCCCCCCCCACCCCCCAGTTCTAGACGTCCGGATTGACCAGGTAAACTTCCTATCACGGAGTAGCCCCATCGAGCGCTCGCCCTCGCCAACCGAGTGGCCAGGGAGCGAATCACGAATTTCTGGCTGTCTCACATGCATGTCAGGAGAGAGAGCCGCGGCTTCGCAACAACAGACAATAACAACCTGCAATAACAACCGAACAACAATACATAACAACCAAAAAAAAATCAAAAAATAATCGCTGCCTAAGGTTGGATGAACGGCAGAGAGGGGTGGCATCGATGGAAGTGGCCCCATCACCATGTACACTATATACGTGCCTAGGTATGCCCGTCCAGCGCAATGGCACCGGCACGGCCAACCCGCAGTGTACGATCACGGGTGACGCGTGATTTTGCCCGCGCGCGAATCGTGAGCAGTCGCCGGCACCGGTGGTTTTTTTCTTTTGGAAGAAAAAATACAAAAAAACCCACAAAATTCGTCACCGGGGAGGACGCCGCATGCACTGGTCGGGGAGGGCGTCTGGCGGTTTTCGCCTGACCTGTCGGTGTGCTTGCAGTGTACACGGGTGTACGGATATCTAGATACATAGGTGCTGCCTCACTACCATTACGGGCGCTTAATAGCGGACTGGGGGGTTGGCATGGCGAGGAACAGTGAATGGGGGCGGACATCGAACTTCATCGACATCAACCGCCCGTCGCCGCCCATCCACCGTCAAAGTCAGTGTTAAGTTACGCGAAGTCATCGTTGCACGAAATATTCGGCCATGAAGCAGAAGGGGGTCCGTGATCCGGCAGTTGGAGTGAGGCACCGAGAAACCACCCGGGACGAACGGATGCGTATTATTTCATTACGTGAACATGCCAGATGGCGATGGAAGAGAGCTCCGGGTCGGATCCAATGTATCACTGCTCATAACTAGCATGGCACTCCTTCGAACCGGAAACGATCCGGCGGACCTCCGATATTCGACGGTGAAGAGAAAGCGCGTCTCGCTGCCTTATTTACCCGCGACTCCCGTACTCGACGTCTCTGCATAGAGATGGACTACATACACCTGCAATCCGAAGACTGTGCGAAATGTCATGACTTCACCGGGATATCACAAACGTGTACCAAGAGCGAAGTTCAACATAAAACCGTACAGCAACCCGAAAAGAAAGAAAAAACGGGTTGCTTGGTGTCAAGCCGGACTGCATTGGAATTACCTATCTGTACGGATGGATCCTCTTTCTCGACAGCAGGTTTCGGTCATCGTCCATGGGTCATCCGGAAAGCAGATGAAGAATATATCACCCCGACTGCGTCGATTTAAAGTTTCGCTCGGGGCGGAAGAGTAAGATGTTTTTTTTTGGGGGGGGGGGGGCCTTCTGCGGTACAACAAAATTCTGATCTTATCTTCGTTCCCGGCAGAGTGAAGCTCGACTCCGCAACCTATGTACGAATGGTCCTTGGGCCTGCTCTTGTGCCGTTTGGGCGTGTTGCCAGGAATATGGATGGGCTATCGTGCAAGAGGATAACGCTCCAGGGCATAAAGGGTATGCCAAAGCCTGCAGAGAGTCGAACGGGATGGAGACTCCGGAATGGCCGGCTGAGCCTCGAGATCTCAATCCAATAGAGGCTTGCTGGCGAGATGTAGGGAGAGATATGGGTGATCGAGCGGTGGAGTGTTGAAGCATTGCAATTGCATGTAGCTGTGTGTGTTGGGCTCGGGTTATTACAGAGGAAAGGCTAGATGCATTGGTAGAGAGCATGCCTGCGAGACTGCAAGCTGTCGTCGATGCTGGAGGAGCGGCGACGAGTGGGTGGGCGGAGGGTGACGCACGACTTTTTTTTTTCCCCATACAACGTAGTCATGACCACTCACTCATTTAATTGTATCTAGCTTAGTGCGCTCCCAATATAGACTAGTGCTTATCTGCGCTTATGATTTGCAATGGTGGCGAGACACCACTTTTTGGCAGAGTATGTACTACGATTGGAGCCCATCAAGGGGGGGAGGGGGATGGGCGAAGGACAAGACGAAATGGGGAACTGCTCTCGACAGGATGGGTCTAGAAGGGGCGGGGGGGGGGGGAATGGTATGTACCTACATACATGCTACATCGGCAAGGTGGGGCAGCGTCGTCGAATGAAGCCGCCGTGAAGGCCCTTTTGGAAGCTGTCGAGGACTCGAGACTCCTCTAGGGTGGAGGTGAGCGCTCGGCCATGCATGCACTTCCCGTCCTGGAGGCTGCTCTACATAGCCACCTGCCAAACACGACGACCGGCGAGACAGATCGAGGATTGGCAGAACAGAAGTTGGGGGGTGGTGGATACATATGTAGAGCACGTATGTATCTGCTCTCGAACAGAAGAGTTTACCACAACCATTTCGTCTCCGTGGGCGGCGGCGGCGGCGGCGGCGGAAGGCGGAAGAGACAAGACAAGAAGGGTCTACACAACACCCCCCCCCCCCCCTCCAAAAAAAAGAAAAAAGAAAAAAGAAAAAAAAGAAAACGTACGAGTAGATATGTTTTCTTATATATGTATGTATGTATGTATGTATGTACTTATGTATGTACATGGTTTTACGCACCTCCAGTTGAGGGGCGACGTCGACACTATGTAATTTCTTATTTTATTTTTTATTTTATTTTTTTTATTTTATTTTTTTTTGTTTTTTGTTTTTGTTTTTTTTCTTTTCTTTTCTTTTTTTCTTTCCCACCCTGCTCCTCCTCCTCCACTTCCCTTCCGGGCCATGCGGCATTTCCACTGGCGCCCGCTGATTGGCCCAGGAAGCGAAAGTACTCCGAGTTCCCACGTTTTTTTTTTTTTTTTTTTTTGTTCGTGTGTGGGTTACGTGCTAACTACTAGGTAAGTACATAGATAGCTCTAACCACATAGGTACATAGACGGATGGAGACCCAGTAATAGAGCAAGCAAAGCAAGTATGTACTTTTCCCGATTCGCGCACGGCTTTCTGTTCCATTTCGCCCGGAAAAAGGAGGGAATAGCTTTGGTACTCCATGTACTCTAGAATCTACATACTCTGCATTGGCTGGGAGGCGACTCGTCGAGTGGTTATGTATCTACATATCTGGTTGGCAGGATGGAGTGCCTAGAGCACTGGCTAGTACGTAAGTGTGTGCATACCTACCTATGTACATCATACATCCGGAGGGAATCGCCCACCCGCAATGTATATATATACCTTATATATACACACCGCTGGCGGCGGAAGGAGCTCAACGCCGACGACGACGACGACGGCCGTCCGATTGAAGCAGGAGGTGTCGTGTCGTGTCGTGTCGAACCGGGAGAAATGGCTGCGTTCCGCCGTGCCATCCATCCTGCCTGGAGTTATGTACATATGTACTCTATGTAGAGTATTTGCCTCTTCATGCCTCAGTCTCAGTCTCAGTCTCAGTCTGTGTCTCAGTCTCTCTGCTGTCTCTGTCGCTGTCTCAGTCTGTGTCTCAGTCTCTCTGCTGTCTCTGTCGCTGTCTCAGTCTGTGTCTCTGTTTCTGCCTCTGCCTAGCAGCACAAGCACGCACGAGCACGGACGTCTCTGCTGCTCGTTCGTCCGTTTATTTATTTTTTTGCTCTTTCATCTCGCGGTGAGCGCTTGAAGATCGAGTCTGGCCGTCTCTCCTTTCCCCTGCTTTCTTTTTTGCCTCCCCCCCCCCCCCTCCCCTCCTACACTTTCCCCCTTATGCTGTCCCTCCTCCCCCCCCTCGCCTCCCTTTTGCTTTCCGATATTATTGCGGAACAATCGAAACGCCAATGCGTACGCAGTATCTAGCGTAACGTAGCTATGTATGTGTTGGATCTGTCAAACAGGGGTTGGCGGACTTGGCGGATGGTTGCGACTAGATACATACATTTGTTGATATCTACATAGAGTATGTCGATATCTAACTAGGCTGCGTGGGGGACCGGCGCTGTGCACTGATCATTGCGCACGCCAATCCGCGCCTTGCCGGGTCGGGAGCGCGCGCGCGGATGGCGCACCGTATGTTGCTGCGCGCGTCGTGGAGGTTTAATGCAGGAGCTTCTGAGGGGGGAGGGGGGCACAAACGGACGGACGGACGGACGGACGGACGGGACGGACGCAACGATGGGAAATGGACTTCATTTCGTCTCGCGAGTAGTCGCGAACGAAGCCGCCCCCCCCACAACAGATCGGGGTGGTCACGGGACCGGCGGATCCGCGATAACACTACACTGTCTGTCTATGTAAGTACACGCTGCAGAATAGTGCGTGGACGGAGCGCTATGTTGTGTCGGCATGTATGTGTGTACTCATGTATGTATGATGTATGTATGTAGAAGTACCCAGGTATATCTATACTTGCACATCGATGACCCGCGGAGTTGCTCGAGTGTGCGCAGTGCAGCGCGCGGAAGCGGCTAGCACAGACGAGGCTAGGCTGGCTTGGCTGGCTTGGCTGGGACAGTGCGACGGTTGATGGGAGGCTTGGAAAGGGGGGGAGGCAGCAGTCCGTAAACAAATGATGGACGGGAAGGCAGCTGCTCGGAGTTGCGAAGACGGGTGTGCGCCGGGGGGGGCATCGCCATAGTGCCGCGCATCCACCGCGACGTCCGTGGCAGCCTGACAGCCTTGGAGACTAGACTGTCATCGATTTTTTTTCCTTCGTCTTTTCTGGGCGATATCGATCGCACTATCTATGGTGCCGATGCTGCTTACTATCTATCTATCTAGGCAGATGCCCAGCTGTGCGCGTGGGCTCGCTTCTATTCGCCGATGTGCGTGGCTGTGCTGGCTGCTCCGCGCTCGCTCGCTACGGAGCTAAGCCGCTTGGAGGCGGTGCAGTGCCCCGTGCCCGAGCCACCTGTTTATAGACTACTCGCCACAGCCACGGTGCCGCTGCAGGGCGTCGGCTATGTGTGATAGATAGATATGTATGCGTGGATGGATGGGTGGACGTACGATATATGTGTGTGGATGGATGGATGTACGTACGATAGATATGTACGTATGGATGGATGGATGGATGGATGGATGGATGGATGATATGTATCTAGCTTGCTGACCGCGGAGCACACATCAGCAGCGTCATCGTCGCCGACGACACCGCATAGGCATCACTTCTTCCCTGTGGACGGAGACGACCACACGTAAGAGCGCATACGACGGCCCTCGGCACGGGGGAGGGGGCTACGTGCGGTTGCCAGAAGCGGCCATCCGTCCCGCCGGGAGGAGCCCGGGCGCTGCGGGGGGGCGGGGGGGGGGCGGGCCCATGCCGCTTGCCGTCGCCGATCCTCCGGACCGCCGATCCTGCTAGGCACGCACGAAGCCCGCCGGGAGCCTCGGAGAAATCGCTGCGTCCGTTTTCTGCTCCGAGACATGGCCGCGGCGATCGCTGCGATGCGCGGCGGCGATCCGATCGTATGTACATATCTACATACATACATGTCTGCCCCGCCGCGCGCGCAAACGCTGCTTCTCCGTCTCCGGGGCAAGGGCGGTCTGCTTACGTAAGTGCGTGTACTGGTCGCACATCATAATCGGTGACTCGACCGTCCGCCGTTTCCCCCCCACGCTTTTTCCCCGCGCGTCGACGTCCACGAGCGGTGGCGCCAAGCCATCGACGAGCCTGTGCTCGCTCTGCCCTTACTCGTAGGCAAGCGGAACGTGGCTTCAGCGGTGCCCGGGTCAGCTCAGTCGAGCGCCCTAGATGTGCGCACGGTCGGTTCGGCTGAAGCGTCATCTACATACATACGCACATTCGCTCAGCCCTACGGCTCCCCCGCTAACGGAGCCTATGCACAGGGCGTGGTGTAGGCGTGGGCCGGGCCGGTGGGGGCGGTACCGCCGATCAATTTGTGTACCTTTTTTATTTATTTTTTATTATTATTATTATTATTATTATTATTATTATCATTATCACCATTGTTGTTGTTATTATTCGTTTACTCGCACCCGACCAGTTTGGTCATGGCGAGCCAGAGAGAAAGCTCTCTGGATTTGGGGGGGGGCAATCAGGAGGATTAACATCCTCTCCAGCGTGAGAGTTCCTAAGAGGAGCGATCTTCCTCAAGGCGTCGGCAGGAGTGAGGCTACGCTATGCGCATGAGCGCCAACTGCTTCTTCTAATGCTTCGGCTCTGGCACGACGTGACATCTCCACGTCACGAGGAATTCAATCTGACTTCCCAGTCAGGAGCTAGGCATCTCCAGGCGGATGAATTTGCTTCGGATTGCCAAGGTACCTCAACGCGCCGCTCTCCTAGCTGTGCGCACGGGCATCACACGGGCCGCACCAGCTACTTCCCCCAAAGCAGAGCGAGTTTTCAGGGCTTCTCGGGCCCATGCACTTGCGTACCAGGGCGCTGCGTGCGTACATGATGATGTCATGAGATGTCACTCTGGCGGGGCCCCGAGCACATTCTCGGAGATGAGACCGAGAGATACCGTCGGCGTATCGTCCGGTGGACTGTTTAGCCACCGAGGCCGATAGCATCGGCATACTGTTCTCCGGTGGACCAGCCACGGAAACTGAGGAGGCAGGATGGTCCGCTCTGCGCGCCGAATATACTGTATCGCTATCTCTTTTTTTTTGGTTTAATCGTACTCGCGTTCAGCCTATGTAGGCTATGGCGGCGTGCTTTCTAACCCGAGTCCCGGCCACTGTCCACCCTGACCTCGATCAGTCCGCAGGTGGCTCGTTGTAGCTCCCCTTTGCCCCTCCGCCCTGGCCTCCTGAAGATGCTACGTATCGTGCAATCGCGCCCCCGACTCCTCCCTGCTCGTCCGCCCCCAACCTCTTCGCCTCTCCCCATAAACTCCCGCTCCTGGAGCTCCTCTTCCGACCCCTCGCTCTGTGCATCTTCCACCACCCTTTGTCCCACGTCCGTGGCAGATAGGAAGTCCAGGATCGCCTGGCTGCAGTGCTCATCTGCGAAGGGGGCCGAGGCATTGGCCTTCTACCGTACCGGTCTGCATACTGCAGCCATTCCGCTCCGTGGGAGTCTGGCTTCCCAGAGTGTTGCGATGTGGACTGCATCTCTACCCACTGTACCCACAATAGCTACATGGCTGCCGGGGAAGGTGACGTGATGGCATGTGGCGCTGCGGGAGAGAGAGAGAGAGAAAACATCAATTTATTTTTCCTGGTGCGACCGATACGTCCGCTAGAGTGGACTCGCACGAGGTTGCCGCAGTGGCGACTGTGACAATGTATTCCTATTCACTGCTCTCGAATCGGTACTTTGCACAATGCTTTGGACATCTCTTCGGCCACTGCCCCACGCCCTACGGCCTTTGCCCGCTGTCTGCCAAAAAGCTCGCAAGACCGGCTGCCGGACACGATGCGTCGATCGGGCCTCCAAGCACTTGCAGGGGATGCCCATATCTGATCGGGTCCGCGAGTGACATCGTGTGCGCGCGTCCACTCCGCCCCTGTCCGCCTGCCGTTCGCGCGACCGGGCACGATAGCTACTTACTTACATACATCCCTTGTATGTATCGCTGTCGGCGGCGATGTCTCTCCGAGTGCAAAAAAGAACCCCCCCCGAATCCGTATGTTGGCAGCCACAGCCACACACACAGCAGCACTGAGACATGTCGATTTATCATTCCCCACCGTCCAGACTCTTTCCCACTGCGCATGGATCGAACCGCAGCGTCCCGCCAAGAAAAGATAAATAAATAAAAATGTGTCTGGCCTTAACAGTGGCCATGCAAAGGACGTATGATGTAACTCGCCGAGCCTGCCACCCCCTCTCCTCCAGCCACACTTGGGTCCGAACTCTCGTGTATGTACTCTAGATATATCTGTTTGGTTAGCGCCGCCCCGGTCGCCCCGCGGGGGCGGCGTGGGGCAGCCTGAAACTTAGACGCGCACTGGTAGTCTATCTATGTATGTAGATATGCTATGATGCTACGGATATTTCTAGAGTACAGTAGACTAGCTAGGGCAGGGCTGGTCACGAGTCCCGACAAGCCCGCCCGCGCTCGGGCCGCACGTCATCACCGTATTCGCCGGCGCGGATATAGGTGCGGCGGTGGGGGTTGGTGGCGATGTTTGGTTTTTTTTTTTTTTTTTTTTTTTTTTGGTTGGATTACGCGAGCAGCCCATCCATAGTCTGTTCCGGATTCGGAGCTCGAAGTTTTCTGGCTGGGAAAGTTATGTGGATCGAACGTGAGGTATCGGAATAGCATGAGGGATGTCGTCGTATGGTATGTAACTGGCAGGGAGGTTTCTTGGGTGGACGAGTCGGTCGGTCGGACCGCGCGCGGGTGGGGCGCGGGTATCTAGTATTGTACGCACGAATGTGCCCCCGTCTCCGTCTGTCCCTCCACCCCCAACCAGCCAAATAAGCGCCGCTGGGCCTGCTCCCACGAGAATAATTCCCCTCCCCCTCCCTCTCCCAGCTCGCAGCGCAGTGTGCACTTAATACATAATCAGATCTTTCTTAGATCTCTATAGTAGGTACCTACCCGGGAAAATCAGCCATGCGGGATGTCGTCCGTTGGGGCGGAGTGCTGACGGCGGCAGTGGTGCGCGGCGCCACACCCACCGACAGCTATGTATGCAGCTGATGTGCCGTTAGTTACATGCAGATCCAAACCCTATCATACGGGTTCCTCACACTAAATCCGCACAGCTGTGCCACAGTTACCGAGATCTCTAGGCTCGAAGAGAGAGAGAGAGAGAGAGAGCGGACATCGAGGGACCTCTCTAATCGAAACACGGATTCCCACTCGTGGACCACAAGCGAGGAAACGCGGTCACGGGTTTGTTTTGTGGGTTTTCGGCAAGTAATTCGAATTCGATTGCATAGACGATATATATATATTATGGAGAAACATTGTGAATAAGATCAGAAATAAAACTGGATGGAAAAAAAGGAAAGCTTAATGGAAAAGCGTCTCATTTCGTTCCATCGTCCCCGGTACGACCCACACTATCACGATCGAAAAGATTCCGGAAAGCTGCGGTGGCCAACGCGGGCTAGATCTTCGAGTTGGATGGAGTCTGCCATAAGAGGCTCGGCACCAAGCGACAGACCTAGCAGGCCGGTGCGGTTGGCCAATGCCTCAGCAGCTGGTCCACGGCTCCTGAGCAGAACGTGAGCACAAAGTCTGGAATGCAGTTGGAAGGGGTCAAACGTACTGGTCCACTCCTGGCTCAGAACGCCCGCCAGCTCGGCAGCGTCCCTAGGGTCAGGATGAACACCACCCCACTGCGACGGCTGGTAGGCAACCCTCTGCGCGTACACGGGGATCAACTGGCTGCAGGCAGAATCTATCAGTTCCGCTTGCCCGCAATGGTGGAAGCCGCAGCCCCCGGGGAGGGAGGGAGAGGGAGGCTCACTCGTTCTTGATCTTGGCCAGGAGAAGCCAGGCAAAGTTCCACGACCGGCTGCTGCTGGGGTCGTTGAGCACCCGCGCCTTGGCATCCTCGAGCAGCTCGTTACTGAACGGATACTGCCTGGTGAGGCCGCGGAGCTCGTTCAGGAAGTTGTTCGAGCTCACGTAGTAGCCCCACGAGTCCGTCATCTCGTGGATGAGCTCGGTGGAAAAGCTGGGGAGCGTCGTGAGGACACTCTCAATCCTGTGGAGCTCGGTGAGGGTGTTCACGCGCCGGCTCCTCAACGTCTGCCGCATCTGGTTGACCTCCGTGATGGAGATCAGCTGGCGGGGGTGCACGTGGTGGGTGGCGTCGGGGCTGGTGTAGCTAGGCATTTCGGCGGTTGCTGCGTCGGTTTCGATGAAGGTCTTATTGAAGTAGTCGGTTTGGGCTTCGAGGACGGGGTGGAAGTAATGGGGCAGCTGGATAGCAGACGGGAAGCCAGAAAATGGGATAGATGAAGAAGAGGATGATGCACTGAGATATCTAGAGGATTGTCTGTTGCCTCTCCGACGGTTTGATGCCATCTCGAAAGCTCGGGTGGATTGATAGTCTTATATGCGAGGCCGAGGTATCTGGGAAATAGTAGAGGGTAAGATACCAGATTCGGGCAAGCAGTATGACTTCAAGTGAAGATGGTAAGTTGGTCTGCCTTGTTGATCTCTGAGTTTATTTCTGTAGCGTGATGTGTTATATCGTTCTCCTTCCTCATACAGTTCTCGCATTGACCAGTGCCGCGCAGCTGGAGACTGGGGAACGACTGACTGAGTGTGCCGACTTACCAAACGGGCCGTAGGGCTCTCGGAGTATCATCATACTGAGCTCCAGCAACAACGGTAGCAGGAACCGATCAGTCAGTTTGCTTTGGTAGAGCTGCGAAGCATCGCCTGGAGATGACTCCGAACCTCACGCCAAAGCCAAATACGAACTGATTAAGATGCCCGCAAGTGCGGGCGTGTGTTAGATGGACCAAACAAGAGGGACCGGTGTGGGGGATCAGGCGAGGTAATCACGATTTTGAGTGGACAGAGGAGTCAAGTTCCACAGTGCAAGGGCCGCTGAGGAGAAGGGAATGCCGGCCTGATCTGCATAATCTTTTTTCTTTTTCGTCCGGGAAGCGGGCGTGAGATTGGTTGGCGTTTCCAAACGGTCCAAACTTTGTAGTTGTTGGTCGTTGGACTTCGGCTGAGAGACCGTGGCTGGTGAGATGAGCAAGCCACAAAACGGCCAGAACGGCTAATTGGGAACATTGCTAGCAAATCCGAAACCAGATGTGGTCTAGAATCGCCGCTAATAGACACCAATAAGGTGTTATTAACAATCAATGCATCGGTGAGAGCTGATGCTGAGTCGAGGGTGCCCTGTGTGTGTAACATGTGGCTGAACCTGATGCCCTCAACACGGCAACAACTGACGACATCATCAACGATTCCTGGCCAAATCACCTAACCAGTCATGCTCCCCCGGTAGCTGTTGAACTGGCACATCAACACAGTCTGCGATATCGGCGTGGTAGCGAGAGTTCAAAAGGTTGGCCCGAAGACCGACGCCGTGGTTTTCAGGCCCTCCTTCGGGGGCTCGGCAGGTCTCACAGGGGTAACTAATGCGATGCTCCTCCACGCCAGTCTGACGATGGATTTATTAGGCCGTCGCCAGAGCGGGGGTACTTCCTGACAAGCCAAAGTCGCCGGAATGCTTGCGCCCCCGCGTGCGGTGTTACGAGAAGCTTAGGTCGATCACTGGATCGATTGACGCATTGAGGGAGTCAGTTGATCCTTAGTCTTGAGTCAGGACTGGAGGGAATTGGGCTTCGTCCGCCATTCAGCGACGTCATGAAGTTCAGCGATTCACCGGTGAAGCCCTGATGGGATTGTTCATGACAGACGTTGATGAGAGACCGCCGCTGGTGGGGGAAAGGGAAGGAAGCTCACCGACACTCATCCATCGCATCGCGGTCCGGCCGGGTAAATGAGAGGAGGCTCGGTGTTGCTGCTCCCACACCGGCGCCTTCGCCATGCAGATACATTTGCTCTACATGCGGTCAGATTGGCGGATATCTCGTTTCGATCTACTTGAGTTAGCATGGTCTGCCTAGGCGGACCAACATCCTTTAAGCTGGGTAATCGAAGGGGGCTTCATATCAGTAGCCCCCCGAATGGGTATAGCCCCAGCCAGGATCCACATGAACCGCTCTGCGCCACCATCCCGAGACTGGATACTAACTACTTCAAGGAAATATCACTCTGGTGGATGGCCTACACAGATGGGCGCAATGAAGGTCGCGAAGTTCTACAGCTGCTTCAAGACTCTGGTCTATTTCCAGAGGAGCCCGGCCAGAGAGCGAGTGCGGACGTGATGAGAAAGTGTTCTGGCCTAAGCTGGGGCGGCGGCTGCGTATGCGCGTGTCACCACGGCCCAGACTGACTTCTGTCGAGAGGTTCTGAGCAGGATGGTGGCTGCCACGGGCTATGTGCTGACAGGCCTTTTTTCTCCTTGTAGAATTTGCTCTACCTGGCGACCCACAACCTGCCATATTGACAGCAGTGATCACTTTCTTCCCTGCGACAATCCTCTCCGTCAGTCCCAAAAGCTGTTCGTCTATCCAGGATATCTCGGCTCGTGGGCCGTAAGCAGAGCGAAGGTGGGGGGCAGCGCCAACATTCGGCAAAACCGGCAAGAGTAGTGGCGGTAGTAATGGTGGCGCTGCTGCATGTATTATGGCTGACATGTTCGCTCCTGGAGTGATCGTCTTGTCGGAGCGGGCTCTGTTCCTCCGATGGACTGACCTGCAAGCGAGTTCCCACCAACTGTGTCACAGCAGATAACCGCGAGGTAAGACGGGAGATGTATGTAAGTGGGGGAGTAAAAACGCCAGTCGCATTCCGCTCCGCGCCCCGCACCTCTGGGCCATGGGTATTCGGTGGTAATGCCATTCCCTATTCCATTTCATGTTTAGTAATTCGGAAAGGTATCATACTAGCTGCTATCCGGACATAGACAAAAGATTTCCAAGATGTTTGTACCAGAGTTGCTAGGCCTGGGTACCTTTTGCTAGGTAGTCAACAGCGTCAGGAGCAGTGCATCGATGTCTAGCCATTGCTTGTACATACTATCCCCAGTTAAAAGACCCCGCATCGGAACTTACGCACTAACTGACCAGCAGTTAAAAGGAGACCAAGCGGCAGATTTTTATGGTCCGGTGTCTCCACCGCGGGTAGCGTGCATGCAGCAGTGCTTACATGTTGTCTCACGGAGCATCGTGAAATCCCGTGACAGGAATCTGGCGGCTCGATTCCCGTTTGTCCTCCGGAACTTGCCGCATAAACTTCACTGCGGTCTACCGCTGTCGGAGGTGGCTCCAGCTCTTGGAGTGGCCCGGCACCTGCGGGTTTGCGGCGGCATTTAGGTATCCTCACCGGCCACGGATCGCGTTGGATGGCTGTTGATCCCATATGCTGACTCATGCACTAGACATGAAAGCTTCGTAAATTTGAAGATAAAGCCTGATTCTATGTAGAAGGATTCTTCCCAGCCGCCTTGTTAAACATCCCGTCTCTTATGTGGGAGTAGACATTTCCTTGCAAAAAGCGATTGTTGTGGAGGCCTGAAAGGACTAGAAAGTGCCGAGTCAGACGCCATGACGTCCCGCCGCCCCGTAAGCCCAACCCATGGCAGTCGCGACGTCAGAAGGGGGACGATCGAAGGTGGGCCCGTGTGGCTCGTGAGGTCGAAAGCGGGGAACCCAGAGCTAAAATAACCGAAGCACATCGGAACGGCATAGGTTGGAAGGACGACGATGGCCATGTGAGGAGAAGCGTAGTGCTGATGCGCTTGGCAAACGAGCGGATCCATTCGCACCTATCTGAGAAACGCACGAGCCAAAGAGAGCCCTCTGATTGCCCTCCGCAGCTCTGCTTCGGTACGCTGTGATGCCGAGTCTGCTGATTGCTGTCGACAGTGCCCTTCCCTCAAGTCTCGCCGCGCAAGTATGCACACACTGAATCCGAACCAAGCTTACCCATCCTATTCTACCCATCCTTTCTTATTCTCTCTACCCTCTTCCTCCCTCCACCAATGTCTACATCCATGTTAGTGTACCTTATGGATTTGTTTCCATCCTCATCAGCCCTCGGTTTTAGCATACGGCAATGCCAAGCGTTGTTTTTCAGTTGTTATCATCACATTTTGTTGCAGGCCTGTTCCGAAGCGCGCCACCGTCCTAAAGCAATGTGTACCTCTAGCGGACCGCAAGTGTCCTCACGAATAGCAAGAAGATGCTGAATTGATGGGCGAAAAGACAGTCTATTTTCGTCCGTGAAAGGTATCTCAGGTACATCGTCCTTTAGTAACTACTACGAGGGTTAGCGACGCCGAGGACCGAGTGCTGGTTCGGGACCCCAAACACCTGGTGCAAGGCACACTTGATAGAATTCTATTTTGTTTCGTATTTTGCCATCCGCAGCCATGACAGTTATGCTATAGAAGGTCTCCTAAGTAGGGATTTCCTACGTACATATGTTGCCCTGCCGCCCAGACAATGGCAGAGGAAATTACGTGAGAACACTTTCATCCCATAATCTTCGCCACTATGTAACGACTTACTAGTCTCTTTGTCACCACCTTCTTCTTTTTTTCAGCTCCATGGTCCTCTCATATAATTGGACTGTGCTTCCTTCCACGAACAGCTGTCTGGACCTCAACTTTCTGCTTCTTAGTCCTACTGCTCAATTCCGCCCGTAGAAATTTCTGCACAGTCCTTGAATAGACTCCGAAGGCTTGCCCGATATCTTACTCCTATCACTGGCACTACCTCTTGCTATACCCGAACTCGTTAGGGCTCCGAGTTGTAGTAGTGTATTTAGCGGGTGGCCTGTATGTATAGCACTACGCTGGTGGCTAATAAGCGCCAATATAAGAGCCTTCACAATTCCCGATAGATGCTAAGAACCGCCAGGAGGTGGAACGATGCGATATGTTACCTCCGCTGGTGCATATCCCTCGTTGGATGACCTCTTACTGGCCGCGCCGGGTCGACTGTCCTCGCCGGGTCGACTGTCCTGGATGCGCTGATTTCTAGGAGAGCTGGTACATCGGCACAACGAGGCAGCGGCTTTTTCCGAGATACCTCTGTACAGTAGAGTAGATATCTTCCGGATTGGTCCTCATCTTCAGATGGTGGGTGATAAGTGAGAACTTCTAGTTGCCAGGCGGAAAATACACCACTGTACTCCACTAAACAGGCAGCCAACCTGGAATGGTAGGGGTGGCTTGTGATTAAAGCGGGGAAATAAATGCTTAGGCTTGGGTGGTTATGCTTTTTTGCGTGAGAATCTGTGAAGCTAATATACTGTGACAAGACGATGCAAAACAGCATCCTCAATCCCGGTCCAGGCGTGAGCTGACCGGCTTTGCGTAGGGAAAACCGACCCTATGTACTCTCAAGATCAGCGCGGGACGTTACCCTGCTAGGTTTCTTGTTCGCTGGTCTGACCGCCGGTGGAGTTGCGTAAAGCTCTGGTGTGTTGGTGCCCATTCCCAGTCGCGAGTCGAACCTCTGTCCTCGGGGACGAGCGAAGAGCCACAAAATTCTCACAATCTAACCCCATGAATTCGTACCCCATTACTAGTAATCCAGCCAGCAGACATAACCCAAAGAAGAAAATACAACGCCCAAGTCCATACTGCGCATCTACACGACAAACAATGCGCCCACCAGCACTGCCACCAATGCTCCAAACTCCCGGCCGGGTATTCTCAGCGCTGCCGCCGAACCCGTATCTGCACCACCAGTAGCAGTTGGCGACAGTGTACCGCTGGTACCAGCAGGAGCAGTAGTGTTTGCTCCGCCCTCTTCTCCAGGGGTGGTGCTGTTTCTTCCTCCGCCAATACCACTGGGGATTCCGGTCGTTGGTACGAGTGCGGCGGCGGAGATGTAGGTGGAGAGTTTTTTATCCGCGGGCCTATTTTAGAAATCAGTCATGATGAGTGCTGAAGAGGGGGGGGGGGGGGGAGCGTACGGGTTGATAACTCCGACCATGCCGCTTTGGCAGTGTTGGCCAGTAGCGCAGTAGAACCAGATGGGGTCGGTGCTGTTGATGGGGATGGTGAATACCGGCATAGTGGTGCTCTCGGCAGTGACAGGCATCATTCCACTCCAGAACCCAGTCCTATTTGCGGATTCGAGGGGCTGACATGGTGCGTCGAAGCTACTCTGTGCTACGGAGTGGGCCTGGCGGAACGTCAACAGAGGAAAGTGGTATGTGTGAAGATATGCAAACGAACCTTTGGCCAGAAGTGGAATTGAACCAAGTCACCGGCGTTAACGCCTTCCAGCGTGTCTGGATAGAATTTAAGTCCACCATTTTGGTCTCCCACCTGGATAACGTGCGTCATCACACTCCCTGGAGGCACGGAAAAGTTTTGTGCCGAGGTGGCCTGGAGGAGGATGGCTGTTGCGGCAGCGGCGAAGAATGATTGTGAGAAACGCATGTTGGGATATGGTATCAGAGTGGTGCAGAGCTCGATTAGTGAGGTAGGTGTGTATTGATATCAGTATAGCGGTCTTGCGCTTGATGAAGGAAAGAGGTAGGAATCGAGCTGGCGATAACCTAGAGGAACAAAGAAACAGTAGAGAAATTAAAAGGTGGCGAGAGGAGACCCAAACAATGTACCCGTAGTCGAGGAGATGAAATTAGAGAAATGGAAAAGAAACAGAGGGGAGTGCTACTGGAGGTTTATACTTCTCATTTCTGATCCAAGCCTTGAACTGTGAAACTCGGGCGGCTGTGTAGAGTCCTGTGCTGTAACGATACGGTGTTTGATGTTGTAGGAGGCCTTCCTAACTCGATCTTGTGGATGTTTGCATAAGCACGATTCGCTGGTGAGACGGCTTAACGACCTATACAACAATTTTCTGATGGAGACTGGCCGAAAATAAGTCCCCATCCACCGTCACATTATCGGCTCAAGCTTTCATCAGATATTTGGCCACAATTGCAACGAACGTCATCCAGAACCTCGTTTGGGGGATAAATCGAGCTCTCCGACACTTGTAACCAGGGTCCCAAGAGCCGCCGTCTGATGTTTGATGTTGGTGTCACAATCCACAAATTGAACATCGTGCAAGGATTACGAAGTCTACCCCAAGATCTGACACAACATTGAAACTCCATTTGTGTGGTTCGTTAGAAACCTCAAGCGCGGAAGGGTCCATCTATCTGGATAGTCAATCGAGAACTCGATGGTTATGTACTAGGTGTCATTACGGCACTAGGGGCGTCTGGCACCTAGTCTCTACCAGAAGTAGATAGAAGTCCGGTAGGACGCATGAATAGCGCGGAAGGCGATACCATCTGTCGCAGCCCCAAAGGGCCACGGCAAATCACAGTGGAGAGGGGTACGTAGGTGGATTCGTAAACAGTGAACAAGAACTCCCATTGCGCCCCATGACAAAACCAGAAACCTTAGAAATCCAACATGAGTTGCGGCGCCACCTTCTCCAAATCCTCGACCTGTCGCCCTCAATTAGCACACGCCTCTTCCTCTCCCTTCGCCCACAAAGACGGAGACCTACCTCGAGGAACAGCGTTCCTCCACCGACAACCCTTCCGCCAAACTCGTTGTCGATTTCACCCTTACGGCTCTGCGCTGCGCGCCAGATCGCTTCGCGGATGAACGTGCGGAAGTACTCGCCGATCGCGTCGACTGCTGGCTGAGAGATACGCGTCTTTTTGTCCTCCGTGAACTCCGCGATCAGACGCTGAAGTAGCGCAGGGGGGATTCGAACTTCGTCGGTGCTGGACATGACCGTAATAAGTGTGAGTAGGCGCGACGAGAGAGTGAGGATTTGCGGATAGTTAACGAGCGCGCTCCCTAACTGCTCGGAGAAGAGTTGACGTAAAGACTGAGCTGCAAGGGGATGGTCCTTGGGTCCTTGGGTCCTTGGGTGTTGTGGTGGGTCGTGGTGGAGTGAGTGGTGGAAACCGGTGAGGAGCTAGTTAGCGAGGTGAGACGCGTTGATCACCACCACTACTCCATAGGACGGAATATGTAAGCAATAGTCCAACATAAGATATCTCCCATAAAGCGAGCTTGGGGAAAGGACTTTGTATGCTCCGAACCGTCTGGTGTCCTTTCGATACACTCCCACTTCACCATAATTCAATGAGCCCTTCATAATAAATCACTCGCATAGCGGCCATGACGCCCACCCGACCGTTCCGTTTGCACGATGTAAAGGACTGTATATAATATCGTCATGATCCAATAGGGTCGCACACGATTAATGAAACATCATCGTTTGCACGATGTAAAACGACGAGCCAGATGGAAGGTCCCTTTTCGTGCAACAGCGCCAATATAGTAGTGCCTTGCCTAGCCACATCCCCACCCCGCAGGATCGTATCTGCCTATCGTACCGGCCAGCGCAATACGCGATTGACCGTCGTTCGTACTCTCGATAGAGAAGGGGTCGGAGAAGAGGGAAGTAACGGTTGTAGCCCTGCCCTATCTAACCATTTCATTGTCCCGGCATCTGTACGCTCCCGCGGGCCCTAAACCTTCACAAAATTGACAGAAGGCAGAAAGAGATGGAGAACCAGAAGTTCACTTTCCACCCCTTTACTCCACTCATCAATGCCGCTTCGCTTCGGTCGCTCGGTGGATTCAACTAGACTCGATCCCGCCATCCCTTCGGAGGATATACGGTAGGCACGTTGCCAGATAAGTTGATCATCGGTGGAACAAGTTGCGAAGGAAGGACTGTTGCATATGGCAGTATGTACCCGAATTCCACGTATACTTAATTACCGTTCCTTGATATACATACACAAACAGGTAGAAGACCTACAAGGTTCCACGCAGCACCGAACTGGCAACCGCCATGTAACAGCCTCCAAAATGTACTCCGACACTCTCATCAAAGAGGATGAGCGCTTCCCTCCCCAGCATACATTACAGGGAAATAGAAAAAAACCTAAAACCAAAAGGGAAAAGCATTCCGGTGAGGGCAGTAAAGCAAAAGACCAGATACAACTCCGTCCGAAAAAGCAATCAAAAGAAACAAATGAAGCCAAATCAGGGCGTGACGGACAAGAATCCCATCCCCCAAAACCGAAAACTCGCTCCTGTGTGGCCATTGGAAAACTCGAATTATGATACAATCAACTCGTACAGCCCCCCAATAGTTGACCAATAGGCACTGTCAAGTGAATCTCGCAGCCTCAGCAGTCGGCTTGACTATGTCGTGCCACGTTGTTGACCCTTCAGAAACATGTTGAGCACATTCATGCTCTTCTTCCGCATTCGGTCGTACTGGCTGGTCAGTCGTCCATCGTCGTCCGGGTTCAGTTCGGCCGTCGCTAGCTTCTCCGCTTTCTGTTCTTTCTTCGACAGCTGTCTCTTGATGCTCTTCTGCCGGATCATGTTTGCCCGTTCCGCGTGTCCTGTCCTCTTAATTTCCTCGGTCTCCATGGTGCCTAACACCGTGTTTCCTCCGATGGCGAAGTTGGAGAACTGAGGATCCACAAATCGAATGTAACCACGGCCTGTCGGGATTCTTGTAGTTGATCCGATCCAATCCGCGAACACGGCAGCGTTGCGCCTATTGACGGCGGGAGATATCATGGTGACAGAAGTGACCGTCATAAGGTAGGCAGCATCGAAGGTTCCCCCAACCATCATACAGGAGTTGTGATCCACCACCACACAGACGTGCTCCAGCCCGCGGTTGTATCGATTGGCGATCATGGCTCCGAGCGCCGTCGTGAATTGAAACTCGTCCTCAAGCTAAACAGGCTCCCAGCTATGGTTAGCTCATGGTTCATTCTCCAAGTTGTCACGCGGCTTTTCTCGTATATTATGCGGGGTCGCCCGAGTCCCAGTAATGACACAAACAGGTGGCAAGCTTCGCATATTATCCAGCGATGGCAACCTTGCGGAGGCCATCTGAAAAGGTAGGAGAAAGACTGGGGATCAACTCACCTCCAAATTTGTCTTGAACTCAACGCAGATACCGGCAGTCTGCGGAATCTTCGGCGACTGTCGCGCCCCAAAGACCTCGTCATAGTACTGGACTCCCCTGTTGGATCTCTTTCTCTCGACGCCCTCCTTTTCGTCCTTTTTGGGACGACCTGCACCCACATCGTGTTCAATGTCGCGCATGATGAGATCGATGTTTCGTCTTGGCGTCGAAGTCGACTTCGGGAGCAGCGGAGGCTGCAGAGTCTTGGTCGCATCGTTGTCGTCACCGAGTTCGAACGAACGCTGTGTAGGGACTGGCGATGGGGGAATGGCAATTGGCGAACCGTACTTTGAGACAGGGTGCGAACGGTTGTTGATGATGTTGGTGTTAGGTTCAAATACCTCCGCCATGTTGACGGTGTATTATCGAGTTCGGGAGTGTATTTAGAAAGACCAATAGGTTCGGAGCTAATTGGTCGAAGGTGCGATAGGAATTAGTTGGGATTCGAGGTGAAAAGGGTCGGTGGTGAATGGTGGTGGCAATTGGTGGTAAAGATGAGGTGGGGAGACGCAAGGGGGTGGTGGGGTGAATTGAACGGACCCGGACAAGTCCGACCTTCATCAAAAAGAGTAAAACCCTACCTACATACCACCCCAAAAAGCAATGCTGATTGAACGATAAACTCTATTCTTCTTGCCTCTTCACTCATTCCTTGTGCTCTCTCACGCCCCTATGTATGTACCTCCTACATAATCTTTGTTTGGTGCCCGGGATGATATTCATTTTTTGAGAAGTTGGTCGAAGTCTGGACTTGCGGGGGGCTGCAGACGCTGGTAAGTTCGCCGCTTTCAGTAGAAACAAGCACTTGCACTGTATGTACTCCTTGCAACCGTTGTCGTCTCGCTCTTGACTCCCCTGAGCTCAACTTACTCCTACAACATGTAGATTCAGCCAACTTGATAAACCCCTGTTCTTGATAACAATTTGGTAAGACCGGCCCACCAGCCACACGTTTTGTCAAGGGTTATGACGAAAATGATATCCATGATATCATAGCAATAACGCCAGGCTCCACAGCGTACACCTCAGAACTTGTGCAGTTGTCAGAACAGGTTGATAAACAACCACATAGCTGATCCAAAAAAAAAACGGCAAACGTCTAATATGCCACAGTTTTTGACCATAAAGTCTAAAATGCCATAGTTTTGGGGAAAAAAAGTCTGAAATGCCATAGTTTTTCCGGTGGGTGGTTAGCGGCAGCGGCTGGTCGTCGACACCTGCAATCCTAGAGATACACAAAACCATCACCACTCAACCCCCACTCAACCCCCCACTCAACCCCCGCCTCATCACGATTTCAGCACCCGGTTAGCAGCGATGATTCATCAGGATCAGGCTTTGATTCCTTTCCGGACTTTAAAAGTGCCACCACAAACTAGGCGATAGCTAGTAAATTCACTTCCGGGTAAGAAAAGAGCGATAAGTAGGTGTTCGTCACTGATTTACGGATTCTTCGCTGTCAATTTAGAACGAGGTGCATGATTGAATGCGCCGCCAAAGGAGAGGGATGCCCATTGTATGTCAGTGCTGGCTGGTCAAAGAAGAAGGGCTGTGTTATCGTACGGATAGTCGACTCGGTCCACAGTTGTCAGGGCAATGTGTACTCAAGGAGGGAGATGTTCCGGACAATGCTCCCCAGTGCTGTACCCAGTGTGGTAATGTGGGTCACAACAGAACTACTTGCAATGAAGTCTATCAGCTTCCAATTGTATACCCAGTAGAATAGAGGGCTATTTCAAATGGATTGATTCACTCCCATCTGGCTGCTGTTTATTTACTACTGTGATTGAGTTTTGATGTGTCGAAGACCAGCTGCAGCCGCTAACCACCCACCGGAAAAACTATGGCATTTTAGACTTTATGGCCAAAAACTATGGCATATTAGACGTTTGCCGAATATTTTTTAGTCAACACTAAAATTACCTATCGCTGAACATGTCCTCAAACAACACCGCATCCAGCAGAAGTCTCGGTGGACGCGTCGGTAGCCTCGGCGAACACGCACAGGAGCTCGGGGCATGTTGCCGACGTCGGTGGATTACAACTGCGATGGAACTGTAATACCCGCTGCAATTGTAGCAACTTGCGCTGGATCGCTGAATTATGACTAGGCATTTTGGTACGCGTTTCGATGTATCGTGTTTTGAACTTTGTTTCAACCGTCGCGGTTGCAAATAGGGTAGTGACTAGTCAGCTGGCTTCTTGGCGCGTCCTATCATAAACGCTATCAGTTTGGCTGAATCTCATGGTTCTTGATAACTACATAGTTAGCTACGTGCGTTATCCATATCATATCAAGTTCATATCAAGTTGGCTAAATCTACCTAATTAGCTCAAGCGCGATGAAGGCTCAAGTGGTGGTTTCAGTCATAAGGGCGACATCGGAGCTGTGCGTCTGATTCGGAATCCAGTAGTTAATCACCACCACTAAGCGTACCCGGCACCGGTATATTCATCTCAGCAAAGAGTGGAATGAGTATGTACCATCTTTACGTGGGCTTATCTTGTTCGAGAAGACACGGTACGGCCGAATTTCCAGCCCTGTCAATACCCTGCGGCTGCTGAGCGTTCGGTAATTGTTCATACCAAATAGGGCGCTACCTAGCTATGTGGGCGCTCGCTCCCCATTCCTGAAGCCAAATTCATATCCGTTGATCGTCAGACACATCAATCACTGCCATCCAACTGGAAGCGCAAGCGGCCATCAACAGGTACATACCATCACAAGCAACAAGTCGAACTTTCTCTTTCCTTCTGCGGTACCCCAGATATCTTACAGGTATGGTAGAGCAACTACTACCCTCCGAAGGAAATAAGCCTACCCGCGCCGCATTTAAATTCCCGCTCGGAAACCAGCTGATGGGCGGACATCTGACATGACTTGCGTAGGTTGGGAAGGATGTGTACTCGTAGCAGTCACAGATACTTTCCATCACACTGATGTTACAACCGAGATATCAATTAAAAGGGCTCATTCTCCGATCCATTTTTTGTTGATATAGATACGTTCGCAGGTGCCATGTTTCTCCTCCAGTCGTGAAGCTCAACAGAAGATCTTCAGGAATTCCTACGTTGCCCGGATGAATGACATGCGACAGCTGCTTTGTCCCGACTCAGCGGAACGGCATGGAGAGGTGAGTAACGAGTTGCATATTATTATTATAAGGAACGCATCACCCTGATAATTTATCATAGATTGACGCAGCGCTACTTTCTAGGTACAAGGGAGCGTTCCACGAGGGCTTCCTCCGCTTGTGCCTGAGTTGGAATGATCGGAAACATCCGTCCAAGCTCTCGTTTTTTCTCACAGATGCAAAAATTCTGCACTCACGGCTGCCTCCTTGCGATATCGCCCACGAGCTACCAATATGGGTAATGTTTCGTTGCTACAAGCACATGTACTCGGTTTTTTGATTAGGGAGCATGAGGAACTGCGGCCACCTACCTTTCAGGCGTGTGACCGGAATTTGTTATATCATGGCAATAGCTAAACATCCTCGTACGTGGTCGTCCGTTAACAACCCTAGGAGCTCGATACTTGGGTACTGTTGGTACTTGCATATGGCGGATTCGCAGAGCATCGCAGGGCAAAAGCACAAGAGAGTCACTATCGGACATAGCCATCGCATTGACTTCAGAAGATATCGCCAGCCAAAGGTTCGTAGTCGACAAGCCTGCTAGAAGGTCAGGAGAGCATTGCCGACGAAGCACTACATAACCTACCATACCTATTTTACCTCACAGCATTCCCCGTGACCGTGTTGGAGATTATACATGCTGCGGCTCCCTGCACGATATGGGTAACCCGTCTTATAGCTACCATCTATCGCCTCTAGTCCCGTATCTAATAATCGGGAATTATTGTGAGACTCTACCTGTTCCTCTTCCTGTACAAATGACGTGGGCAGTTTCAGAGGCACTTTCCCCAAAGCCTCGCGGCCGCTGACTAGACAGCGATGCATAGGTTCGGGAAATTCCTCAAGTTAACGAGTTCCAGAGGTCTGGCGTTGAGTAAGCAAATACAAGGTTCCGAACAGGACCACTTGTGTGACTACATATGGGTAGATAGCTAAGAAAAAAGGTAAGATCCTTAGTCTATATAAATATGTATCTACCGCAAATTTCCTACGCTGACGGGTTCTTTTGAGGTCAGCTACGGCTTTAACAAGCTTGCGCATGAGGTGGTCGTTTGGGGGTCAACATTGTCTCCATCAGGCCTGTTCACTCCGGAGCAGCCCTGCTTCGGAGTCGCCAGACTTGGAAGCCGGGAAAAAGGTCGGTGCTCAGTAGGTGGTTGGGCCTGTTCGATTGCCACCTGCATTTTCAAACCTTGGGTTTCTGACGAGTTGACGGTTGCCAAAGCTGCAGGTGCGAACTCTCATCTCCCGACGACCCGTTTGGCAACCCAGATATTCAACAGCACGCCACATGAAGGTTTGCTAGTTTCTGAGAGGCTTTCCGGAAACCCGAACTGGCTTTTTACAGCGGCGACGTTGCCCTTCCTGTTTTATCCAGAGACTCAGCGGACGCCTCCTCCTATCCACAGACACCAATCGCGCGCAGCGCCAAAAAAATTTCCGCGTGGAATGCGAACAGTGCGCCGGCAATTCGTACTCTCCAGAAGATGCTCGGCCAGCCATCTCTGATGTGTGGTAGGTGTTTTGTCATTCAGCGTGCTCTGGTATTGGGCGATTAGAGCACCAACGGCAAAGAGCCTGGGCTAAGGAGCGGTGGAGGGTGGGAGTTGGACATCATAGGCGTGATGGCGGGCTGGCAAGGGAGGGCCACGCTGGTATGTACTGGTGGTTGTTAGTAGAGTTTATTTGTATCTATTGTGGCTCAGTCGACAATATGCAGTTTCTCAAATTTTTAACTTGAGGTGGTGTGCCAAACGCTCACCCGTCGCCCGGAAATCCAAGTTTAAAACTGCATCTAAATTTTGTGTGGTAGATTCAAAATGCAGCTGGCAACCGAACAGGCCCATAAGTTCGCTCGATTGATATGTATTATTCCGGTACGGCTGGCTTGGCTTCGAGAAACACGTGAGTCATGAAGTGAAGCATGTAGCAAATAGTGTTGCTTAGTCACTTGAGTGGCCAATCGTGATCTGCGTCATCCCGATCACCAGTCAGATCTAGAACACCATCGCTCACCAAGCTGCCATGGCAGTTGCTTTTTGTTCAGCCACGATATAATTCCTTCCGCCGCCATCAGACGACGTCTCCGATCCCCATCTCTTGCCGATGGCAGCAAACCTACGAACACCCCGAAACGCGCCATTATGTCAGAAGGATCCCTCCAATCACGCACGAACAAGATGCGAACCTTGCCTCTCTCGTCGCTCCTCCGACCGATCCCCCCGGTGCTGGACAGCAAGAAGGTCGATTCGATGGTTCAGACGCTGAAGAGCGAAACTCCGAACTACATCCCGAGCCCTGCGCCCGATACGATAACGCCCGGAGAGTTGCCACCAGTGGACGTCTTGTACTATCGTTCGCCGTCAGGGAAGGACTTTTTTTTCGCGTTTGGTGGGTGCCATCGTCTGCAGGCGTATGAGAAGGCGCAGGTGGAGGGAGTTAGCTGTAAGGTCTTGAGGGTTACGAAGCCGATGCTGAAGGTTTACTTAGGAGGCTCGGTGGATGTCATCGTTGGGAAGGAATGATTGCTTATAAGTGTGTATAATGTACTTACATACATACATATTATCCCGAGAATGTAGACAATCTGCGGCGGAACACGTACCCTGCGCGCAAATATCTAACCACGATTCCGGGTTGAAAAATGGCTCAATTACCGTTCTCCCTATTTGCCTTGAGGATTCCTACTTCCACAATGGTTTGATTATGGTTTGATCCTCTCAAAGTTCATGCTGAATCAGAGTAGACGACTAGATAGAGTACTCGTTCGGCAGCCCTGTGAGCACCCACCCCGTCGCTGCTACATAAGCGAGGCCGTCGTCCTCGGCCCGGCCAGTACATATATGCATATCTATAAGGACGGTAAGATTTAAGCGAAAGTGTTGGTTAAGCACTCTAAGTGACCTGCATACCAAGACAAGTACTAGACGAAATCAAACCGGCTAGCGTGTCCAGACAAGGCTGAGACTGTTATGTCTCAAGCCTTGTTGTCGGAAAACTGGGGGCCAGGGGGACGCATCTCATTGTTCCTCGCTTCACCCTTTTTTTGTCGTCATAGCAAGCAAGATGTCGAAGCCGATCCGAGGTAAGAGCTTGAATCAGTTGTGATAATTTATTAATATGTACTAAATTAAAAAGCGAGGAACAATGAGACGCATCCCCCCTGGTCCCCAGTTTTCCGACAATAAGGCTTGAGACATAACAGCCTCAGCCTTGTCTGGGCACGCTAGCCTGTCCGGATTCCTCTGATTTCATCTAGTAGTGGCTAGACGCCTGGTAGAATTTAACCCTCCAGCTCTTCACCACTTGACACCGCCGCATAACGACTCCTCACCAAATCCAACATTTTCGCCACCTACTTCTACCCTAACGACTTAGGATTAAGCTCTAGTTAGGCCTACACTTTTATCTTTTCCGTCGTTGGGAAAGTAAGCACGAAGGAAATAAGGCGGGTCTGCAAAATCCCGATACTTCCACTCAAAACTAACATCTTTCCAGCAAACAGTACCTAGGCTCCATCACACGTCCTGCGGGGAAGATCTAGACGACATCTATCGTGCAGTAGATACGCGTCGATCGTGGAGGAGAAGGCCACACGGAAACTCGTGCGCTAACGACCCCTGGTCATCTCACCCATAACAAAATGGTGGACACATCTCACAACAGATCACTCGCTGGGATTTCCTCCCAAGACCGGCTGACACTAGCCGGGCCTGAGAGAGTATGGAGCAGAGTGAAATCAACTCACTTCCCTCCTCCATTGCGCTCCCCTTTCTCGTTAAACAGCGCCGAGTATGTTCAGAGCCATCAGCAGAAACAGGTTGTCGACAGGGCATTCATTCACGCGTTCGACAACCTCGGCCTCTCGGCGATCGGAGCGCCAGAGCTGTCCGATCTCTCAGGCGCCCTCAAAGTTCTTGGGTTGGAGACTTGGCTGGATATTCTTGATTTCGTACGTTTGGACTAAACTTTTCCTTACGACAACACAGGAGACTGACTAATTACAGATCGATTTGCCACAAGACCTGCTTAACCTTTGTCTTACCTGCGGCTGGTTTTACAATCTGTGCATCGGACGGCTCTACAAGAGGGTCCGTATCCGCTCGCCATTCTATCATGGTGATTTGTCCTCCAAATTCAGCAACGTATTTGACAAGGACTTGATCCCGCTCAATCGCCTAATGCCTCTCCGTTATATGACAACAAGATTTCCGTCAAAATTCCCGACTACATACCAACTTGCAAAGCACATACAGCATCTCGATATTGCAGTTTGGCATGCGGTGGCTCGCAGCCCAGCTTTGTCATCCTTTCCCTCATGGCACATGCTGAGACCGAACTTGGTTCAGTACGACCTCTGGAAGGGCTATAAAGGGCATAGTGGAATCCTTACCTTACTTTTGAGCGGACGCGCCAATGTTCCGATTTCGATTGATGAATTCTTGGCTACAATCCTTATGGTATCATTGATAAACCTTCGCAGTTTCTCGTAAGTCCTGCTTCCAGTTCACACCGATCTCCGACATATCCTAGTCTCTAATACTAACCGATCGAATAGCTGGTGCCCAGTGTCTCGAACTACCTCCAAGGTGATCCCGCCTCTCAAAGACCGGGATGCTGTTCTCCACCGAGGCTGGATCCATCCACATGATCATCCCTTCCTCACTGCAGTCGTCTGGGAACAACTCAAACGAATGTCCCGTCTACGGTCTTTGACCGTAGATTTCGAGTACTCCGACCCTTTGCTGTGCGGAAGAATGGAGCCCGCATTACCGACGTCCCTGGGATATAATCCAGGCAGGGACGGACTTGTCGGCTTCAAAAATCTGGTGTCCCTCGATCTACGTGGTGTAGGATGCGGGAGAACTAGCGACCACCGATTTCCCGAGATTGCTTCAGTCATTGCAGACTGCATCGAATCCGGGACACTACGTAACTTTAGTCTGGGTATCGAGCGCTGGTGGTACTTTCTTATCGAAACATACCTGCTCGATGCCGAAAAAGACCTATGGCAGTGGGTCGAGGATCTTTGGACCCGATGCTTTAGAGTCGCAGAGGAGAGGAGAAAAAGGCATAAACACAATCCTCCACTGGCGTTGCAGATCGATTTCAAACTTGATTTTGTCAGGACCTATTGGCAGTTCAAGACGATCTCTGATTACACTTTCAAGCCGGGGATGCTGGTTCAGTTGTATATTCACAGCGGGCACATCCTTGATACCGGCAAGAAGATGCTGGCGAAACTCGACGGGAAGCAACTCCCGAATCTGCGGGTTTTATTCTTGAAGACTTTTCTCGCCGATGCCAACAAAATAATCAAGACTACGACCGGACTACGAGAGTTATACATAGTGAACCCAGGCTCGGAATCACGATATGCTGCTAGGCTGCCGAACGGATGCCCCGTTAAACAGCAGATGGTGGCGTTCCACGAGGCGCAAGATCCCATCAAGAGTCTGACACGTACGAACTGGGTACTGGACACCTTGATAAAGAATCATCTGCGGTCCCTGGAGGTTCTTGTCATCGATGAATTTATACCAGTCCCCATCGGAGATGGAGCCCCCGGGGTCATAAATTCACTCGCAACCTGGAAACAGAGGGGTGAAAACCTGAAGGAACTAGGGGTATCGCTGTGGGGTCCGTGGGAACGCATCGAGGCGTTTCTCGATTGCTTCCCCTCCTTGAAGTGCTTCCATCTTTTCAACCCGCCCAGTTTGTGGGGCGTCCAGACGATCCCGGGCGCCCCGTTGAACGTGCAATTGTCCCAGCTCGATGCGTTTATATACACCCCGTATTACTGCAACTCGGGCGTTTGGGCCTACAGGATCACTCGCTTTTGGGCGAAGGACTTGCTTTTTTCAAAGGCAGGAAGTGGTCGCCACAAACAGGCCGAGGCTACTCGTTGGATCGGAATCGGGCCCTGGTACATCGAAGACAACACCGATTGGAAGTGGAAATGGGAGGAGGACCATGCCCGCCTTTACTTCGAAGAGTGGCGACGTCCCGACTTCTGTGGAGCTACGCCTGGAACAGATAAAACGGATAAAAAGGAATGGAGATGGCTTGAGGTCTCGAAAATGTGGCGCGTGCTGGCTGATTATGTTCCTCCCGGACCACCGCCGACTCGCCTGTAGGCTCTACATCCCATCAAGATGGCTATTCGGTAGATTCTAGTACTCCATGTTATGCCGGATGTGTTGGGGTGTTTAGCATTGGATTAGGATTTACTTTTGCGATGTTTGGCTAGCTTAACATGTGGGGGTTTTTCTCCATTTACCTGCATGAAGAATTGTTTGCTTGATATTGCCGTGTGTAGTAGTCGGGTGATACCTTAGACTTCAACCTGTGGGTTTGGATGCCAGCGTGAAGGTACGGTTGGGATTTTTATTTCGTTGGTGTGTAGTCGATCGTTTCTGAGAGTAGGCGGGAAGTGCGTCCAGTTCTGTTCCTCTAGCAAGCGCTGAAGCTATGTTGTCAAACGGCCAAGTGGCCAAGGGGCAAATTTGGGATTAGAGAAAGAGAGATTAGTTGAATTTGCGCGCAGCCTATGTAGAGACTATAGCGAATGATCTTATAAAAGAAGCCCTTCCCGCTCGCCCTGTTAGGATTTTTTTTTTATTCATCACACGCAACTGGAGACCAAGCGAGCCTGGAGCGAACTCCAGGATTAGGAAAGGAAAGAATCTAACCTTCTCCGAAGGGCCCGAGGATCTCTAAAACTCTGCGAAGCAGTGAAAACCAAGTTGCTTTGAGTACCTGCGAGATCTAGGTTCCTCGGTCCAACACGTGGAAATTCCCCCAGAAACCTTACCCAGCGAGTTTAATATGCATGTCAGTTCACCAGGATAGCTGGGTTATTTAGTTAGACGACTCCAAGTCTAGAGCATTTTACAGGAAGCTCACACGGCCCTATCTGCTGACGGACAAACAAAGCCATTTTGTCTAACTGGCAAGTTAGGAGTTTAACCTCTTCAGGTGAAGGATTTACTTCGGATTTGAGAGTCTTGTCATGTACGCTCCACACCGTGCACAATTATCCCTATCTCCTCTAAAGCGTGCTTCCATCGAGCATAGCGAGTTTTAGAGCTTCTCAGGCCCACCCGTCCTGCTAGGACTGTACTACCAATATGCATCTCAGTACCAGTTCGGAAAACCGAGTGTCAACGTATGACCCGGCTCTCAATGCTGGCAGATACCTCCATTTCCCCTTCCTCCCCACCTCCCCCCTTCTTTTCTCTTTTCTCTACTCTCGTCTACTCACACCCTCTCTCTGGCCCCCTCTCCTACTTCCATCCCCCCATCTCCTACATCCATTCCCAGTGCTCCTCTTTCCCACCCAGCCACCATTGTCTTCTTCCCTCTGCCCTCAATTTTGAGCTCATTCGACAGCCGTACATGCTAGTCTTTCAATCACAATGCTTTTGTCTCTTCTTCAAGCGCTATTGATTATGGCTGCCCTGCCTTGTACTCTGGCACAATACTATCGACTGGGAGGGACTTGTACTCCGTTTTGCGAAGTTGTCTACAAGGAGGCCGGTAAGTCATCGATACCTTCATCATACACCTTGTCTACATCTCGAGATTGAACTATCCGAATCAAGGCTGACCCCAACCTGCCTACAGACGTGTGCAGACTCAGCAAGAATCCTGTGCTCACCTTCGGCCCTCTCGGCTTCAACTCATCCTGTCTCTGCGAGCCCGATACCTTCCGCGAGCGCGCCCCTGCCTGCATCGATTGTCTTTTTCGGGGCGACATTGAAGAAGAGTCTCGGGAGGCTCTTCTTCGTGGGATGGACGGCTGCACGAAGAGTCTTGAACTCCCTGCTTGTCCCAATTCCTGCCAGAGCGTTGCTGCATTGATGGCTGCGTGTGCTGAGGAGGATGCTACGAGCTCAGCCGCCGCTGCTGAGGCTACCATGGTTGTTACTGCTGAAGGACCGTTGACCGATGCCGAGGCCACTGCGACCGTGATTCCAACACCTGCTGCTCTTGAAGGGTATTCCAGTCCCTCCCTTTCGACGCTTTTGTGTGCTGACACTCATTGATGTGATCAGTCCCGCTGCCGGGAAACAGAAAAAGGTCAAGGAGGATTTTACCAAGAAATGCGTCTGCAAGCCGGCAAATCAACAAGAGGTTCAAAAGTGCTACGACTGTCTCAAAAATTACGATGTCAATGCAGCTGAGCAAGTGATCCTCCCCGTCCGTCGATGCGACCCCAACTACGGTATCCAGGGACCCCTCTATCGGTTCCCGACCGTGCCGGGCGACGACGACGACGATTCACTTGGGGGCAAAGGGGTAAGCCAGTCTGAGACTACCCTGGCTGCTGCTCCGATTATACCTGCTAAAGCACGAATTCCTCGGCCGGGTACACAGAGGAAGAACCGAAAGATTAAGAATGTCGCGCCGAGTGGATCATCTGGGGTCTTTACTCTCGTCTGGTGGATCGGTATTCAAATTGTTTGTGTCTTGGGTGCTATTGTGTTTTTCGTTATGTGAGGGTAAGTTCTTTCTATTGCTCTTCTTGACTTAGCTAAAACTGATGCGGAGCATTTAGGATCAAATCCGCCTGACCATGGCATTCATACGCTTTGGTGGCTATGGATGGACTCAAACTTGAGGAGGAGCTCAGATGAGTCCCCTTTTATACCTGGTGTTGTTTTTATTTTATTATACCGAGAGGCTTGTTTCTTTTTCTTTCGATCGCTGCATTTTATGATATTGAGGGGGTTGTTTGTATTCTACTGATGACCGTCGAGTGAGGAGGAGGTTGTGGTGGCGCTATCGGTGGCTACCGTGGTGGGGGGATGGAACTTATGTATACATAGAACTTCACAATGATAATGAGCCACCCCCACTCTCCAACCGCCTCCCACCTGTCATCTTAAAGGTCAGTCCTCACATGATCACTCGTTTCCAAACCAAGCCGGGTAACCCACCAAACCCACGAGCTCTTGTCGACAAATCGCACTTGTACCCAGAGCTGACCACTCGTCATCGCATACACCACCACCTAACTACGGTACCACAACCAAAAATGGCCGGTGACCACGGAAAACGCATGCCCCGCTCTTCCACCCCAGATGCCCCACACTGACACTGTCACAGCAACTCTCCACGAAGACCCTGCTTTCGTCCGCTATGCCAGTTCTCCTCCCCCCCCCCCCCTCCCTCCTTCCTTCCCTGGACTCGACGGGGCAATGACTGATGTGCCGGGAAAGCCTTGAACACGAATCGCTACCGCTACTTCCGCTGGACACCCCGTACCGCCAAGTACACATTTCTGTACGTCGCGGTTATACCCGCCGCCGTTGGGTATCTAGCATTCGCTTCCGAGGTATGTGCACCACGGGCGGGAGGGAGAAATGGGCAGTGGGTGTGGGCAGAGTTTAAGGGCGATGGCTGACGACAGTGGGCGGGATAGGGCAAGTGGGAATTCCGGGGAAAGAGGAGGGGTGACCCTATCAGGGAGTTTTAGAGTCGGGATCGATGGCTGTGGTTGGAGGGAACGTACGGTACATACGGCTGTCGATATGAACTGGGTGCAATCGCAATCGCAGGAAGTTGTTCACCCAATTAAAGCATTCTACAGTATATTGATATGGCTTTGCCTTGAAGTAAAAAACGGACAAGCAAGCAACGGGCAAATGGAGGATGATTTTGGAACACAAACTGAGACGCGCTCATCGAACGAACACCCGCTGTCCACGCTGTCGGGACACGGTACTTGAAGTGATGAAGGAGATGATCCCACAGGAGAGCTAATCCCGATACCTCCTCCCGCCGCCGCCGGTTCTCCGTCCCCCTCCAGAGCCACGTCCGATACCCAGCGGCGGCGCGGCGGAGCCTCCGAACGAATCCTCCACCTTCTCTCCGCGTTTCCATTCTCCGCTCGGCACTCCACCAGCCCCAACACGTCCTTCAAATCCAGTCCTCGTGGCCCCCCTGACCTTGAAGCCGCCAAATCCATTCTCCCTATTCCCGCCCAGAACACCCCCTCTACCGCCCGCAAAGCCACCCCTCGCACTGACCCCTCCGTGGCCTTCCGGGTAAACTGCGACATCGATCCAGTCCCCAACGACAAATTGCACTTCGTTCAACGTCTTCTTCGCGGCGCCCTCATCCCCTCCATTGCCGCCGACCGCACCGAGGTCCTTACTCGTGTACCGCGTGCCACCGTGGCGGGTATCGGCGAAGATGAGGCGGAATCCGCAGCGCGAGCGCGGCGGGCACGCGGCGGGCAGAGCGTCCGATAGGAGGACTGAGAGCTCCTGCAGGGTGCAGTCGCGCCATGTGTAGATTTGGATGAAGTCCCGTGGCTGTCCCGTGTTGCGGAAGTCGTCCAGACGGTGAAAACCTCCTTGGCGGTAGTAGAGATGCAGGAGGAACGGGGTAGTGCGCGCTCGGTCAACTTTAAACGGTGAAGGTGAGGTCATTGCGTTTGTGTTGTATTGCAGTTATGGCACGTAGAGTGGTGTGGAGAATCGAGGTAGGTTTAATTCCGTTCCGTAGCGTCTCGTGTCGGGGTCAGACGTGTGTTGTTGCAAGTGGAGGTCTCGGTGTGTATCACATCTTCGTGTGTTGCGGCTCAACTGACAGACTAACTAACTAGGTAGTTGGTGTAATGGAGGCTTAGACTTTTTAGGGCAAAGGGTTCATATGCTTCATCAAACTGCACTCTGTACTTGGACTCACTATCCTTTGGGTCTCCGTTTCTTTGAGAAGACGGAAAAAATGGTTAGAAATGCCGACTTGGACGCAATCCCCTTTGTCAAATAAAACCTCGTCAGCCTCACAATCCGTGAGCATGAGTAAGGACTGCACAACGGCTGAGCTGATCCGTCGTTGTATCCTAACAGCAAGTTCGAAACCTTACCTTATGTATAGATGTATGGGCGAAGCCGTTGTCCGTAGGGGGGAAGGAGTACCTATAGTATCTTGGGTACTTACGAAAGAACCCTTTATCTTCCTCATTTTTCTGTTGCAATCCTCAGCTCGAAACCTTCAGACACTCAGCTGTTCAGCTTACATGACCCTGCCCCCCCCGATCAGGAAGCTAGTTTGGCTCGTGATGCCCACGCGCTTCAGAGCCTCACCGAGTGCACCCAAATGGAACCAATCCAAATCCCGAATCCAACCACAACACCAACGACCAGCGCAAGCAACAACACTCCCCCACCGCCTTCCTCCCTTACCGACGACGGGCTCCTTGATACTCTATTCGCGCCGTGGCTAACGCCGACTTCCGAACCTGCCTTCAAGCTTCCTCCGACCCTGTCGTCCACGATATCTCGCCCACCCGACAACTATAGCCGGAAGCGGCGCAGAATGAGTGGTAGCAGCACGAAGGGCGCTGGTGGTGTCGATTCAAGGATGACGGGGAACTCGTGGTTCCCGGATATTCCGCGGATCTTGCCACACGAGAAAGTAGGTCTACGGTGAAGCTTTATTGGAGAAGCGAAAGGGAAGGCTGGTGGACTAACTGCACTGCGCGCGCAAGGTGTATCCCATACAGATAGGGAATCAGTTGTTCCGCCTCAGGTATGTGTGGCACCTGGAGTGTCGTGTTTTCAATTGCCTCAGGGCAGGTGGACTGACTGGAATGAATAGTGGGGCTTCGATATCATCAGATGGTCAGTCGTGAGCGCACACACTCGATCCGAAAGCAGGAACTGAGAATCCTAGAGCTCCCTCATATTTCTCGCAGTTCTTTGAGCAACAAATAGCGACGATGGAGGAGGGACAGCAAATTCGGACGCTCTACATCGACCGCGATCCGGAAACGTTCGGCGATATCGCGAGACACCTACAAGGTCGGAATGCGGAACTAGGCTGAGATGGAAAGGCTCATACTTATGTGTCACAGGTTACCGCATATCTCCGAGAGACGGCCCGCATTTCGTACGGCTCTTTGCGGACGCGCAATTCTACAGTCGTTCGTGATCCCGCAACGCGCACGTCTGCATGAGGTATCACTAACACTCCGCAGTACCAAAGTTAATCTCGCAACTGTTTGAATCGGAGATATTCATCTCGATCGGCTCGAAACACTTCCAGATCAACCGCGACCTGTTCCAAGCCCCCGGGAACTCCCCAAACTTCTTCACTCTAGGCTTCGCTGTTTTCTTCTCCAATCCCTCCGAGATCTTCCCTGGGCTGAATCGCGAAGGCCTGTTAAGACCACCGTCGATCCTGCCTCCTGAAGTCCCGAACCGTTCAGCAGAAGTCTTTGCAGAGCTCCTCCATCTTCTGCGCGGGTATCCAGTACAAATCCGATCGGAAGAGCACCGCCAGCAGCTCCTGCGCGACTGCAAGTATTTCCACTTCAAAGGCCTCGAGCAGCGTCTGATCCCCCATGAAATTTCCTACAACCCTACCCGCGGAAAATCTGAAATCGTGGTCCGCCTCGAAGACATCCGGCCCAGCGGCATCTCTTTTGTCCCGGACACTGCCGAACCACGGATCGGAGGGCCCACCTACACGCCGGGATGGGTCAACTACTCTCGCCCGTTCGTCGACGACCAAGCGCGCGAGCTGATCGTCGAGATCACTGGAGAGTCCACACGGATAGACTGGCACAGTTCACGCGCCGAGTTCACCGGGATGACGAACCAACGCGTCTCCGCGTTGCTGCAAGTCGTAACCAATAAACTCGGCCTCCCGGTCTCCCACGAATACCCCATGGGTCTCAAAATGATCAATGAGCGGAGGAACGGCGTGTCCTCCGGTCCTGCCAGCCCAGGAAACACTCCTCTGTCAGACGATAAAGTCCGGATCCGTATCGGCCCGGAATGCTACATCAACCTTGACGGCGAGGAACTTTGGGACCGCGACGGGATCCCGGTTGTCGATGTTGACCATCACCCACCTCCGCCGCCCACCGAAACCGACAGCGACGCGGGGAGAAGCTCACCCATCCAATGGCCCTCACCATCACACAACCGGCCACCGTCCACCAAGCCGCAACAGCCAGCACACCCTCCTCCTCCTACGTCACAGGCCCTGCCAATACCTCTGCCTCTCACCGCTGGCAAGAAGCGATTAAAGCGCAAAGCTAGCCTGGGGGACTCCACCGAGTGGATAATGAAACGCGGCCAGTTCCGGCTGCGCGTGCAGCAGAGTGGAACCGGCAAAGCGATGGCCGCGGTCCTGGTCGGCGTCAAGCTCGAGGTGCTGAGTGGGGAGTACGGAAGGAACTCCAAGAGGGCGTTTTTGGTCTAAATTACATGTACTCTACCTACCTCTTTGGACGCTCGTTTATTTGGTTTCCTCGTGGCAGTATTTATATATATTTTCTTCCTAGCGCTTCTGTCGGAGTTGGGCTTGCGCAGTGTAGATGCATCCTTTTTTTCTTCTTTGCTTTTTCGTGAGTCGGGAGGAAGTCTGCATGTATGACGCACATAAAGTCTCACTCGATTCCGAAGGCTGCTACATAGCTATGATATATATGCAAACGATGTGTAATCTGCGTATCTAAGTGGCACGATAGCTCGGCGCTGGAGGCGGGCCTGTGAAAGTTTTCTAGAGATTACATAGCCTAGCCCACTAAAACTAGCCACCTGCAGCGCGTCGTGAAACTCTGGTTTGTCTTCGTACATGAGTATGTCTCTACATACGAAGCGAAACCAAGTAAGTAGAGCAGCTAGCTGCATACCTAGTAGGAGGGGGAGAAAGGAAGGAAGGTGGGGAGCGGGTGGGGTCACGGGAGGACTTACCACATACTGCTTGGGAGGCGGGTATGTACAGTATGTATAGTACATATTCTAGCCGGGGCCAGAGCGGAAGAATTGAGGATTTGGAGCGAAGGAGTTATTCCAGGTGGGGCGTCGCGGGGATATGGGCGTGACACTCACGGAACTGGTGGGGCTATGATATAGAAAGTGGGGCGGACGGTGGTGGAGTCCCCTGGTAGGTAGAGTACAACACCCCTCGATTGGGGCGAGGGAGCCAGAGGTAGGGTACGTACCTACGCACATAGATACGTATACATATATGCAGTCACCCCGGAGGGCAGTTTCCACACGCATCTAAATGTCGCGCGTGCAGAGACTTGAAATTCACACTTTTAATACATAGACGTTTTTCGCCATAAACGAATTCCTAGCGCTGGATCGTACATGTGTGGCTTGGTTGCTTCCAGAAGAGGCTTAACCCAAGTACATACCTACTCTACATACGTACTAGAGTACACCAACCTCTAGCGACGTCCGTGAATGTCCACCAACGCACAGCCTCGATTGCGAACGATATACGTATAGATATGTAGTTACGGCTCCGGCCGGCGAGATGCCCGCGCGCCCGGCCCCGCCCTCCCGGGGATTGCGCGCGGCCCCCGCGATCTGGACAGGCTGCATTCGATCACGCACGTGGGCTGGAGATTGCGATCCGTCCAACTCGGGGACGAGCTGGAGATTCGACCGGGCCCGCGGCCCTCACGGCCCAGTGCAGAGCATCTACAGTACCAGAAAAGGGGGGGTGATATTGCTTCCACCGTGTGGCGACTGTATTTGGTTAAGCATACTTGATCCGACCAGACACCGCGTTATTGCGGGGTCGCTCGCAGATACCCACATAAAAGATTGCGGATTCACGTTCAAATGGTGATTCATGTCAATGCGCAGCGAGGTTTGATGCTGTAATGATACAGTATCGATGTGGTATCAAATACAGTATTTGATGCTACACCACTACGAGAGTCGTGGGAATACTCTAAGGGCACTGCATCATATGCTGTATTTTATCTTGTTGCAATACCACCGAGCTAAGCCGTCGAGTAAGCCGTCGAGTAACCCGTCGATCAAGACCGTCCGCAGTAGCAGTAGGGTGGCGACGGCGGCTGCGGTAGCGGTGGCGTTGCCGGCCGCAGTGTGTTGTGACAGCCAATGCCGACTGGCAGACTCGTATCCATCAAGACGTATTCTGTAGCCCATTCTGCTAGATCCATAAACTATGCTATGCACTCGAAGAGCAGCAATACTTGCTTGCTACAGCGGCCATTACTGCACTGACCACTTGACTCATTGGGTTTCACTATGGCACGACTACTTGATGCATACTTGTAGAGGGATTCAACATTCTAGCACAATGCCCCTGCGATACTGTACTCAAGACAATGTTTGTGGGTCCTTTCTGGATGCTTTTCGAATACGGTATCCGATAAAAAATCCATTTACAATATAGTGCTTATTATTGCCAAACGTCTTTTGAACGAAAATTCCGACCTCGTAGTCATACGAGGACAGCGCTGATTGAATTACCAATCTGCATACAATCGAGCGGTACTAAGGAGTTGTGTAGAATACAGTACCGCTCACGTACGAATAACACCCCCTTTCCTGGTACTGTACATAGGATCTCCGCCTGGGGTTTCCCCCCACCGTGCAGTCGGCACCTCTGCTTCCCTCCCAGCACGATAGCTTGCACACCGCCGACCGCGATGGGAGGCTCATCCAGGAGGCGCAAGCACGCCTTTAGACCGTGCTGCCAGAGCGGACAATCTGCAATTCCTGGCACGTCCCTGTCACGGAGCAGAAGAGACAACGGTCCGCTTCTGCCTTTCTTCGTTCGGTGCTGCCGTCCGTCCGGTGTTCCTTGGCCTTACATGCAGAACGCATTCGTTCCGGAGAGGACGATGAAGCGTAGGGATTGGCTGCCGAGGGGAGGGGGCAGACGGGGAGGGAGTGTGGAGTCGTGAGGAGTTTAAAGACGTGCTCTGTTTGCCGTCCATGGCATGGACGATGCGGTGCCTCTTTTTTTTTTTTTTTTTTTTTTTTTTACCTAACTATTTAACCACCAACCGCATGCGACCTATCTGGATCATGGCAGTGCAGATGTTGCTTGCCGGAACCGATCGAGTGATTTTCTCCGAGATATGTACGGGTTTGGACGAACGCACGGAGTGATCGACCATGAAGGTACGCTTGCCGAACCGATGCAGTCCGTCCCCGCCGCCCCTGTCTAAATCCTAGTGTATGCAACAGCCGGTCTCACCAGAGACGTCAAAAACCCGATTATGTATCCAGCTACATACCCCAACGGCCCAGGAACGTGGGTTCCATCGGTTCGCGCTTCGCGCACGGGAGTCAACTCTACATACATTTGCACTTGGGTCCCGTCCAACTGCCTTCGTCCATGCGTCCGAAGCTCTCCGCTCTGAGGCGTGTGTATGTGCGTGGGGGAATGTGTTTCAGCCTCCCGCCCGCCGGCCGGATCTCACGGGTAGTCGCCGCCTGTTGTCACGGCGCTGGTTAGGCAGATACGTCCCGCCAAGCTACGAGAGCCCCACCGGCGGGGGCGAAGTGCTCAAGGACTCTGCTCTTGACGATTGGTCTCGACTCTCGACCGCCTTCACCACCGCCTCGCCCCCCGTCGTGTCGCCGCTGCTGTCCTGCCGTCGAGGAGGGCACTTAGGGCATCTGTCCAGGACTCATTCTCGTCTTCCCGTGACCAGCCCCTCCACACCCAGGCGGAGGGGAAGTTCCGTTCCTCCGGTCCGCACGCGGCGCACTATTACTCAACAACTTCCGCCCCTGCTCGGCTCGGGTGGGGCAAGCCGGGCGTGTATAATTTCTCCGTATGGCCGATGGTGCGTATCTATGTTGCTGGGTGTGTTTGGGGCTGGAGAGGGGAGAAGGGGGGGGGGGACGGATGCGGTGTCGCGTGTAGGGGAATCGATTAGAAATCGAGCTCGGGACTTTCATACATAGGCTCAATGCCGCGAACGCTATTTTGCACATCGTACGGAACAAGTCAAGTCCCCGCTTTTTCCTCCTCCTCCCGCCCGGCTAGCGTATGTAGGTAAGTATGGATGTGTGTGCGTGTATGTGTGTGTGTGTGTGTGTGTGTGTGTTTGGGTGGAGGTAACTACTCCATGTTGTGGCTGGAGCTGCCAATTACAGGCATTTTATTCTCGACCCGGTCCGTTTTGCCGTGCGGAAAAGAACAGGATCGGAATCCGGTGGTTGCTTTTTGTTCTTCTCTGCAGATCATGTGGAATTGCGCGAGATGCTGGGGAGGTCTTGCCGGCAGAAACCCCACGCTGCAGGTCTTTGGAAACCGCGTGAGGATGGAGCTAGGACTGCGGCTCTCCTAGATGTGCATCCGAGTTGAGGCCTTGGATTGTTTTGAATCCGGTGAGACATGGAGTGCTTGGCACGCACCGTAGAGGGGGAGGTACGTAAATAAATACCCGGAGAAGGGGAAGGGTGACTGGCAATGACGTGTCTCTAGATCTCGTTTCCGCGAGTCAATGTCTTGACTGCTCGGCTCTGCTCCCGGAGGCCGAGTCGGCGTGCTTACGCGAGAACAGTCGGGCGCGAGTGTGCGGCGCAGTCGACAGAGCCGCGGATGGCAGAGAGGAAGGGGGAAGTAGGCGGGGCGGGCCATGGGGCCCCTCGACGGTAGCGGCGCCGTCACGTCAGGACGCTGGCCTTCGACGATGCCCCCTCCGAGTGTTCTCCGCATGACTGCAAACAGATGCGGCTGGCCGGCGGGGCGCAATCGCGAGGACGCGGATACTGGCTCCTCGCGGGGAACTCGGATCCCGAAGGAAGGAACCGGAGGGGAAAAACACCACCGTCCGATCATCGCCATCGCCATCGCGCCGTCCGTTCGTCACACCGGTGCTTGCATTCCGCTCCTCTCCCAGTGTCCGGAGGGGCTCTGGCACTTGCCGTGCTGGTTGCTGCGGTGGAGCGCCCAGATCATATGTTCTCTGCTGATTTGCAAGGAACCAAGGCAGAAGCATCTCGAGCGTCTGCATGGGTCATGGAACGTTTTCTGGCTGTCTTGCGCGAGCCAATTCCGCTCCCTCCATCCGCCCTCTCCGGAACAAGCAAACCATGCACCAGCCAGCGCCAGCACCACCAGCACTATCTGCCACCACCACCACCGCACTACTAGCCGCTGCCTCCGCTAGCGAGGCCCGCCCGTATGTAACTCCGCTGCCTAGTTCCTCGCCCTCCGCAACCTCGCCCTTCGCACCTCAACCTCCTCCGCCTCCACCTCCACCACGAGCAATTCCTACATCGTGTACTGCAGTTTGATAAGCAGGCTTTCAGCGACGGTCCCCGGCAAGCATCACACATACATATCTTCGATCCCGGAGGAAGCGCCTACTTAGTTTGCATGTGGCTAGATAGAGTTTCCAACCCGCAAGCGGCCATCGGACATAGATATGCGACATATGCTCCTCGCCCTTCATCATATGTATCCTTCCGCACACCCTTTCACATCTTTTCCCTTTCCTCCCATCTTCCCTTCGCTGCTCGGGGATCTGGACGGCCAGCTACTGCCCCCACCGCGACCCGCCACCATACATAACAACAAAACCACCCGCCCGTCCGTTCATAGATACCCTGTCGGAATTCCGCACCCTCCACTCTGCCAGTGCTTTCCGCTCGTACGGGTCAGCCCGTCTGACAATTCAAATCATACCACTGTGCACCACCCACCACCACCACCACAACAACAGCAACAAAACAAACCCTTCTTCCCGTTGTTTTGAAGCGATTCCTCCTCCTCCTCCTCTTCCTCCTCCTCTTCCTCCTCCTCTTCTTTGCGTTGCACTCCTCCTTCCTCCTCCTTCCTGCTCCTGCTCCAACCCACACAACAACGCAACACGAGACGCGCGCACTCTGCCGCAATCCGAAACGCCAAATCATAAAAAATAATTTCAAAGTTGCCCGCACACACCGATCCTTATCCAGGCAACGCTCGTGCAGTGACTACCTTCATACTCCGCCCACCGACGTCTAACCTGCCCAAACCCAACATCAACCTTCCAAACCTTCCTAACCCCAACAACCTCCAAACCTACGACCCGACAGCGCTAAACTCACATCAAGATCAGTATGTCGATGGCCAGTAGGCGCCGTTATACGTCATCCGACATGGCGTCATACCACCGGGAATTGGCAAACTTCAGGGCGACGGACACTCTGATTGTAGGTACAGAGAGATATCGCTCCCCAAGTTCTTGCTGCTCCATTGGTGTTTGAAAGAGAGAAGTCGCGGGACTTTTCGGAGGTGTCGGGGGAATGTTGGATCCGCGACGAACAGACGTGCTGACGTGGACCCCCTCGGTGCTTCCCAGGAAACGGACCTGCGGCTTTGTTCCTGAGCTATATGCTGCATGGCAACGTACCGAGGTACGACCCGATCACGTATGGCCCGCATCCGGACGCGGTGCTGCACGGCAAGCTGTCGAAGGAAGCCAACACGCCGCTGTACGATGTGCTCGATTCGCAGAAGGCGTGCGAATACCTGACCGATCACTTCCACGCTTCGAACCACTCGTACTCGACCCAGGCTCTCCCGGTAAATACACTGCTCGACACGCTGTTGCGTCCCAACGCGAATACGGAGATTGGAGAGTTGAAGTCCCGGCTGCGGTGGGAACGCAATCCTGCGAAACGCGTCGACCACATCGTCCTTGGCTCCGCGGCGGAATCTGGAGGACAATGGACCGAAGAGCCAATCTCGGCAAATTGGGACATCGGCACTCTGAGGTATTACCAATCCATGCTCGTTCTGCGGCTTACTAACTGACCATCCCCAGCTATGCCGAAATGTTTACGTTGCCAGGATACTCGTTTCCTGAACATTACAAGCGAATCCATAAGAAGCAGCTGCCCGATTTGATCCGACCAACGCGTCGCGACGTAGCTTCGTATTACGCCGCCTACCCTAAAGCCGTCGGGATTTCGTCGGCGCTGTACTGCAACACCAGCGCCCAGAAGATTACGCGAAACTCGCAGGGGTTCACCATCCGCGTGCAGCGGCGAAAGACCGGCGAGCCCTTCGTGATTGTGTGCCGCCACTTGGTGCTGGCCACGGGCATCTTCACCTTCACCATCCCGCCGCCCCCGATCTTCCTCCCTCTGCTCCAGAAGCCGCCGCAGATCCCCAACCAGCGGTCCGAATCGCTGCCGGTCCTCGTCGTGGGGTCCGGTTTCACCGCTGCGGATGTCATCCTGAGCCAGAATCCCGGTAGGAGGATCATCCACATCTTCAAGTGGACTCCGTCGCGCCCGAGTCCGCTGAAGGGATGCCATCCCCAAGCGTATCCCGAGTACGCGCAGATCTACCGACAGATGAAGCTCGCCACGCTGCCCGCGAGCGCCCGCGGCTCAGCGACGCCTCCGCTGCCACAGGACGAATGCAACCGCGACTGGAGCGCGAACTACGAGGGCTTCCCGAACGCACAGGTCATCACCGTCGCCGCCGACGGCCGGATCAAGATCCTGACGGCGGACGACGAGGTCGTCGAGCGGTCCGTGGCGGAACTCAAGTACTGCGCGGGACGCAAGGGGAGTCTTGGCTACCTCTCGGCGGACCTGCGCAAGGAAGTGGGGGTGGTCGACGCTGCGTGGGTTTCGGCGGACACGATGCGGCGACGAGTCGAATCGGATCTCGAGGTCGCAGCGAACGTTTTCGCCGTCGGTTCGCTGACGGGCGACTCGCTGGTGCGGTACGGGCTTGGCAGCTGCGTCTACGCCGCCGGCAGGATCGTCCGCGACTTTGAGCGCGATCGGTCGGCCATCGAGGCAGCTGGCGGCGCGCCAGGTGGCATCAACCAAGGCATTGGCATCGTTGTCAACAAGAACGACAAGACGTGGGGGAACTGCACGATCTGCTGATTCTTGCAAACCGCATCAAACTACACTATCTAGAAGGGAGGCGTTTGTGTTTTCTATACCAGTCGTTGGCGGGAGTCGGTTCGCTCTGTTGGCATTCTTTCTTGGCTTTGTTCCCCCCCTTCTTTTCTGTTTCTTTTTCCGTTTTCCCTCCTTCCTTTCTTTTTTTTTCTTCTTTCTTCCCCCCTGCGTTTTGCCGTGTTGATTCCTTGCGTTTCAGATAATGTTAGATTCTGGCTACATCGATATCGCTGGGTGGTGTTTGTGGGCTCTGGTCTTTTTTTCGTGTATATATACGAGGTGTGTCGTCTGGCGTGCTGGAGAGATGTACATTACGAGCCTTGCTGGGGGGGGGGGGTTCATGAGGGAGGAGAGAGATGGCGGCTTTGTTTCGCATGCCGGGAGCCACGTCCTGAGGGCGTTGGGAGAAGAATGCAATGCCTCGGAGCGCTACACTGCGCTCCGCAGCAGACGTTTCTGCCGACACGCAGTGCAATGCGCAGACGGCCGTGGAGAGTGCGCAGAAGATATCTACGATGGCGCCGCGCTCGGTGTGGCTTGGCGGGTGCAGTGGGGAAGTGCACTCGCCGCTTCCGGCCAGCGGCCGAGTGCGAATTGTGCACGTGCACAAGTTGCGGGACGAACCGTCCGTGAGTCCGTTTCCGTCTCCAGCCAGACGACAGGCGCACGCCACCGTTGCACCGACATGTCTTTTTTCTCTATGGGTGCTGACTTGTCAGGACGAGTGCAGGTCCCGTGTAGACTGTGCCTGCTCCGTCGTGGTGCCCCCACACTGCGGGGCGCGGATGGCACTTGCTTACATAACTGCTCGCCCCTGCGGAGGGGAGTATTACATATATCTACTCTACGTGCCCCACACCGCACCGCACTGCAACGGCCTCCCGCCTCCCGCCTCCCACTTCCCGCCTCCCACCTCACCTCCTGCTCCCCCCACACCCCACACGCCACCCTACATGGATACGCACACACGAAGCTGTGTAGAGTTCAGCAGAGCGAGCAGACTCCCCCCACGCGCAAGCACGCACGCACGATCGTCCGAAGCGAGCGGCGCCGTTTCTCGCCCCCGTCCGTCCGTCCGTCTCGGGGTGGGGGGCAACAGACAGAATTCCGCACACGCCTGTCCGCCGCTAGCAGGAGAGAGAGAGGGGGGGGTGTCCTGCGGAGGATCGATCGTGGGAATCGTGGGGATCGAGGGTTTCGGACGGGAGACGGGGGGGGGGAGGGGGGGAATCGATTTTTTTGTGGGATCTCTCTTGGAGGGAGGGAGGCGGGAGCGGGAGAGCGCGGATCCTACATACTTACGGGCTGGCTGGCTGGCTGGTCGTGATCGATCGCACCAGGGGGGAAGGGGTGCGGCTTGCAGTCGAACCACTTTGGTGATTCCGCATCGCTGGGGGAACGGGGAAAGGGCTCCCCGCGCCACCTGCTGACTTGACTTGCCCGTGTACCATGGTACGGCTGCTGTGCGCCTCGGGGCTGGAGGGGGAGCCCGTCTGCAGCGACGTGTGTGCGTGTCCACTCGGCTGGAACGGGGTGGAGCAGACATGCGGGGTGATCGCTGCAGACGAGACGGCCGACGACGGCGGGCAGCCGTGTGCACATATGTGTCGAGACGCCGAGATCCCCTCCAGCCAGCCCCACCGTAGAGCGGACACTCCAGCCACCGTTCAGCCACCGTTCAGCCACCCGCACCGTGGCCGGGAACGGTCCTTGGTCGGTGTCCAGCCAGCCAGCCAGCCAGCCAGCCAGCTAGATAACTAGTCATCCGGCGCGCGGCGGCCGACTTCCGCCCGCTCCACGACGGCCTAACCGCGAAGGGTGAAACGGGTGGGTGCATATGTATGTACATAGAGTACTGTATGTGTGTATGTGCGTGCGTGCGTGCGTATGTATATCAGCGAACCGCCACAGCCGTTGGAATTCCCCACACATGCGTATGTACATATGTACACAACTGCCTAGACACGTGCAGACGCCCATTGCTACACACGAGGCGGGGCTGGTGGGGGTACATAGGTACATAGGTACGGTATGTAGGGATGTAGAGTGTGTACTTACATATATAGAATATGCAGATGTATCACACATATGTCCGGAATCTGCTCTGCTCTGTATGTACATATGTACGAACCGTCTCTCGCCAGGAAACTCCCTGCCGATCCCCCGAGACCTCCACGAGCGGAAAGGGGCGACGGGGGAGAGGGCGCGAATGCGGCTCAAAAGCTTGGGCAAAATTATGTCACAGCGTCGGGGCCGGCACGGTGGGTGGAGGTCGGCTCGGCTCGGCTCGGCTCAGTTCGGCTGGGGGCGGCAGAAGGGCCGGGATAGATGCTGCTGCACTAGGCCGTACACGACAGCACGGAGCGCCCGGATCGGATGGGCGATTACCGCGATCGCCATCGCCGTCTTGATCTTCGTCGCCACGGCCAGTGAGTGACGTCCGCCGCGCTCGTCGCCGGCTATCTGCACACCCCGACAAACTCCGCTCGGTTGCGATGTCGTGTGGACAGCCAGACGAGCGCGAGCAGGCGTTGCCCCCAGCACAGCGCACAGCACAGCACAGAGCAGCGCACAGCATGGCACAGCACAGCGCACAGCACAGCACAGCACAAGCACAGCAGAGCACAGCGCAGCATGCACGGACGCCGTCGCTCTGCGCAGACTATGATATACATATGTATGATCCCATCCACAGTACGGCACAGTATATAGTGTCGAGGATGGAGTTGGACAGATATCTGCACATCTAGCACCGCCGCCTAGATATCGCGAGAGTGGGTCCTGGGCCAGGGTCGCGCAGACACGTTGTGCGTGCGCCATCTCCAGCCACTGCCGCCCTCTCCACGGCTCGAATCGCTCGCGGAAGGATCTCACGGCGACCACGATGCGCGGTGTTCGCCGGCTCCTTCATGATGGATGGACATCCGCCACCACTCTGCTCGCGGGTCGTAGGTATCTAGATACGTCGACGGCCGTGCAGGGACGGGCAGCTGCCGCGCGGAATGGTTCAGCGATGTTCTCTCCGTGCTGGATCGATCCGCGACGAGAGTTGCGTGCACCGCGGGGCCCGATAGACCTCACTCTGTGAATCGGCAAGCTCGCCGGCGGGGGTGTGTGGCGGGGCGGGGCGAACGTGCTGTTGTCCGGACGACCGGCCGCCACTTTCTCACGATGACCGTTGCGGGGGTTTATTTTTTATTTTGTTTTTCCAGTAACTAGTGGGTTGTGGTATGTATGGACGGCAACCCAGATATGTATCTATGTATCTATCTATATGACATAGACTAGATATCTGCTCGCCGCTGTTCTGTTTCCCCCGGGTGGCGCCGTCGAGTAGACCCCCCCCTGCGCTCGGATAAGGACGATGGGACCAGGGACCGCCGGAGCTGGTCCGGCCAATCAGCAGCCGTGCGTCCGCTCGCTCGCCGGCCAATCAGACCGTGTTGCGTTATCTCGCCGACTCTGCTCTATCTCGCCCTCCGAGGAAGGGGCAAGCAGCGCGGAAAGGCGCTCTCTATCTCCGCCGTGTGTGGCAGCGAAGACAGCGAGAGCGACGTCGACGGGGCGCGATGCAGCTCGCTCGGAACGGACTGCGCATCCAGCTTGCGGGGGAGAGAGAGAGAGAGAGTGAGAGAGAGAGTGAGAGAGAGTGTGTGAGTGATGATGATGATTCATTAAAGTGAGAGAGTGGGCGAGCGAGTGAATGTGTTAGAGAGAGAGAGTGAGTGAGAGAGTGTGAGAGAGTGTGAGAGAGAGAGTGCGAGTCCGCATCCAGCCCCCCTTCCTCGTCTTCGCCGCTCGCGTCGTCTCCGTCCGGTCGTGCCCCTTTATTCTCCGCATCTCAGTCCCGACTCTCCTCTGCACCCTGCTCGCGAAAAGAAAAAAGGAAAAACAACGCACCATCTACCGAGCAGCCCGTGGGAAGCCTGGCGCCTGAAGCTGAAGCGTCCTCCGGCCCACGATCGCTCTCCTGATACGGCCGCCCCGCACACAAAGTCCACTCGCTCTGCCGCAGGGAAATCCTCCCCACGCGATCCGCTGTGCAGTCCCTCGAGCGCCCTCGCCCCCGTCGCCCGCCCGCCCGCCTGCCTGCGTCCCTCCGACTGCGCGCGCCTCGGTTCCGCCACGGTAGATGCGATCCTAAAACATCGGGAATATCCCGAGCGTCGAGAGTGCCGTCCTGTGCGGTCTAATACGTTCTCCACGTAGAGTACATACTGCTTACCGACGGACATACTTCCCGTACCCACTTGCGCTCCCCCCGCCCCCCTCCAAAAAAAACGTCGGTCCAGCCAGCCGACAGCATAACCACCCCCACCACCTTCCTCCACCTCCCCCCCCCCCCTTCTGCCACTCATATCCTACCTGCTCTGCCAACTTGCTCCTCCGTGCTTGTCCGCCGCCAATCCGTCCTCTCACTGCCTCGTGCTCTTCCACCCTGCCTCTCTCTCCTCCTCTTCCTCCTCTTCCTCCTCCTCCTCCTCCTCTTCCTCCTCCTCCTCCTCCTCGCCCTCCTCCCCTCCCCTCCCCTCTCCTCCTCCGTCCCGTCTCCTCGCTCTCGAATCCTCAGCCCGCCCGAAGCCACCCACAATGTACCATCAGCCTCCAGCGCGCCGGCTGAGCACCCAGTCCACCCACAGCGCCCTGTACTCGCCCCATACCTCGCCACCCTCCGCCGTCGCCTTCCCCCAGCACAACCTGATCCCCGTGCCCTGCCGCCAATTGCACCCGCCCAAGTCGCCGCTCTACCGTCCGGCCGTGCTGCGCGCCATCGACCACATCTCGTCGGCGCACCCGCCCGCCGGCTCGTCGCTGCTGTCAACCTCGCTCAAGTCGGTAACTTCGGCCGACCTGTTCGGCGACTTCAAACGCGAGGCCGCGTACGGCGACGACTTTGAGGATGCCATCGGCGATGACGTTTGCGAGGAGGAGGACGACGCGGGGAATGTTACCGGGCCGCCGAGGCGACAGCACTGGAAGGTATGTCTCTCCCTCCCTCCCTCTCTCTCTCTCGCACTCTCCCTGTCCGGCTGCGGTGGTTGTTATATGTTGGGATCCACACACCCGGCTGGGGTGGTGGCGGGACCCTGCTGCCCTCTTGCGTGCTGCCCTCTTGCGTGCTGCCCTCTCGCGTGCTCGAACGTAATCGCTGACGCCTCTCGCGTGTGCTTCCAGCCTGACGCCGAAGCTGCCATCTGCGACTCGCCCGCCTGCATCAAACAGTTCTCGTTCTACGTCCGCCGCCACCACTGCCGGAGGTGAGCTCCCCGCCCGCCACACCGAAGTGGACGCTGACGGTTCCGGCTAGGTGCGGCAATGTGTTCTGCTCCCAGCACGCCTACCACTTCCTCCCGCTAAACCAGAACGGCCGCGTCCATCCGCAGGGCGTCTCGTCCAGGGTCTGCGACACATGCTACGGCGACTACCGCCGGATCCGTGCTGTCCGCCGGACCGGTTCGATGAGCTCCAGCTCGACCAGCTCCACGCTCTCCGGCTCTCCCCCGAGCAGCATCGGCATGGGCATCAAGCCGATCCCGCGACGTATGGACGATGTCGCTGGACTCGCGGGCAAGGTCGGCAGCTACGTCGGCTCCGTTCCGAGGGATTGGAGCTGGAGCACGTTCTAGACTGCTCGAGACAAAACCCGGCACTTGGCTAGGCGCTTTCGACCTTCAGCAACCGTGTCACCTTTACGTCCGATGATAACCCACGACAATTATGCAGGCTCAGATCAGGCGGGAACGTGACTGTTCTTGCTTCTTTCCCATCATTCATCCTGATCTGAGGCCTGGTGATATTCTCTCCCACCTTTACCCTTCCTCCTCCGTGCGTGTATTCTCATAATGTCCCGTGTGTGCGGTCCTCATGTTGTGCAGGCATGCGGCTTTCCAATTTACCCCCCACGATCCATGTGGCGGATTCTCTTTTTTTTTTCCCTTTCATGTCTGGGGGAGCTGGTGGGGCGGCTATTTGATTTTCGCATCGCGATTCACCTCTTTCTTCCTTTCCCTTTTCTACTACTCTGTTTTGAATGTTTATATATATAGATGGGGTATGGGGAGTTCTTTAGGTGTATTTTTTTTTTGCTTTCTTTTTTCTCTCTATGGCTGGTCGGGGGGCGCGAATGGCAAGATCGAGATCTAGGTATATATTCATCTGCCGTGTTCGGGGGGGGGATGTGGGGGACGGCCGGACGGACGGGAGGGGTATGTAGACGGGACAGCGAGGATGGCGTTACTTGCTTTTTTGGCAATCGTGTGTTTGTCCCGAACAGGAATTTAGACGGTGGTGGTGTGGGGCGGCGATGGACGGCTGAGGGGAGGATGTGTAATATAGTTACGAACGTTTGCGCAAGCATTTGACGAAGCGACGAAACGACATGCCGATCGATGTGCGTGCGATGTGTGCGTGACGAGTGCGCTGGCGCTGGCGCTGGACAGACGGCGGAGCAAGTCATAGGGGAGAGGGTGAGATGGTGTGACGCCATTGCCGTCGGGCGTTGCTTTTTTGGAGGGGATGGGGGGGATGGTTTCTTGTTTCCGCCCCCCCTTTCAAGGCGAAAGCCGGTCCGTCGACGGGTCCGGATCCGGGCAGGTGGCGTTCGGCTCGTCTTTTCTTATTATGTACATACTTCATACATCCTATGTAAGTACATAAGTATTGTTTTATTAATCGCGATATGTACGCCACCGCTCGTCTTGCTTATTTATTTATTTATTTATTTATTTATTAATTAATTAATTAATCGCGTGCGACCTATCTAGATTGTGGCGGCGCTCGTCGCGCTTCTTTTATTATTATTATTATTATTATTATCATCACTCATTACTCACATCTACCTACGTAGATCATGGCGATACATAAGTATGTGCACACACTGTCCGTTTCCTTCGTCCACTGTATGTCGACCTCGATCAGTCCGCAGGCAGCCCCCCCCCCGCCATCCAGGCCTTGTCTTGTTGCCCGCCATCTCGCCGCGCTTCCCGTGCGAGATGGGGGGGGCGCAGGGTGAGAAGCCGTGATCGGACAACTTCCCAAGATCGCGGCAATGTGTTTTTTTTTTCCCTTTTCTTTTCTCCC
>Ga0307516_10000388_pt1 | contig 57439 bp, 88 predicted proteins | sample 19_EM_MG_FD_203310 | JGI IMG/M metagenome (GOLD analysis project Ga0307516, IMG submission 203310) | Populus trichocarpa ectomycorrhiza microbial communities from riparian zone in the Pacific Northwest, United States - 19_EM | ecosystem: Host-associated > Plants > Roots > Unclassified | place...
CCCCCGAATCAAACCGACGTTCCGCCGTCGCCGCCCTTGACCCACGCTCTGAGCACGTTCTTCTGAATCTTGCCGGTGCTGGTCTTGGGCAGCTCGGCCACGATCTCGACCTCGCGGGGCACCATGAAGCCCGAGATGTGCGCGCTCTGCCTGGCCCAGGCGACGATCTGCTCTCCGGTGGTGGCGGCGCCAGGGACGAGCGTGACGAAGGCCTTGGGCCGCTCGCCAAAGCGCGGGTCCGGCACAGCGACGACGCCGACCTCGAGCACGTCCGGGTGCCGGACGAGCTTGCTCTCGAGCGACACGCTGGAGATGTTCTCGCCACCGCTGATGATGATGTCCTTGGCGCGGTCCTGGATCTGGATCGCGCCGTCGGCGTGCCAGACGGCGAGGTCCTCCGTGTGCAGCACGCCGTCCCTAAACAGCTTCGCCGTCGCGGCGGTGTCCTTGTGGTAGCCGCGCGCGCAGATGTTGCCCGAGAACACGACCTCGCCGACCTCGACGCCGTCGCGCGCCACGTCCGTCGGCGGCGACACGTCCGGCTTGATCACGCGGCACATCTTCGCCGTCGCGAAGCCGTGGCCCTGGCGCGCCATTTTCTCATACATCTCGCCCGCCGGAAGCGCGTGCCACTCCGGTAGGAAGTAACCACGTGTGATGGGCCCGTATGTCTCCGTCAGGCCGTACACGTGCACGGGTATGAGGTTGAGCGCGATCATGTCCGCGAAGAGCTTCGCCGTCGGCGGCGAGGCGGCGACGGTCACCCGCACTGGCCGAGCGAGCTTCTCCGCCGCCGGGTGCGCGCACAGGAGCGTGTTCACCGTCGGCGCCGCGTTGAAGTGCGTCACCCCTTCGTCCTTGAGCAGCCGCCACGTCTCGCCGTAGTCGATCTTGCGCAGGCAGTAGTGGGTCGCCCGCGCCAAGACGACAGCCCACGGGAACGTCCACCCGCCCGCGTGGAACAGCGGTAGGATCGTCAGGTACTTTGCCCGCGACGAAGCCATGACGCTGTTCGGCGAGAGTGAGGACTCGATCACGTTGGCGAGCGCGGCGAGGTAGATTCCTCGGTGGGTGTATTCCACCCCCTTGTTCACCGGGTCAACAACTGGCGGTAGGGAAAGATGTCGGACTCAACTCAGCTCACCTTGGGCTTCGCCGTAGTCCCACTGGTGTAGGCCAACGCCATGACATCGTCTTCGTTCTGCCCCTCCGCGTGCAGTCCGTCCCACCCGCGGGCACCACCGGCGGCGTCCAACCTCAGTCCCTCGGCGATGACATCGTCGAACTCGCCACCGCCGCTCAACTCTCCATCGATGGCATCGTCGTCGTCGACAATCCGCCGCACCTTCTCGTCGAAGCCGTCGAGGAGGTGCACGTACTCGCGGTCGACGATGATGGCCTCCACCTCCGCGTGGGTGAAGATGTACCTGATGTCCTCCGGCTTGAGCCTGTAATTGACCGCGACCTGTAGCGCGCCGCCCGCCGCGATGCCGAAGATGCTCTCCAGGTGCGCGGGAGTGTTCGGACACAGTATCCCGACTACACGCCGTCAGCCGTCAATTCACCTACGAAAACGAAAACAAAAACTCACCTCTCTTATACCCGCTCGCACGGATGAAGTATCCCAGCCCCCGCGCGCGATCCGCAAACTCGCTGTACGTCCGTCTGAGGACTTTTCCGGTGGCGGTGGTGTGGACGACGGCCTCGGCGTCGGGTTCGATGCTAGCCGCACGCGGGAGGAGGTACGTTGGCGAGAGCTCGTGTCGATTACTCGGCTTCTCTGGCAGCGGCGCGGAGGGGGGGGAAGAAGGGGCCCAGAGGTGACGAGCGAACGCGGCGAGGCGGGAGGAAGGAGACGACATCTTTCTTTCCTTCTTTTTTTTTAGAGTACGTAGTAAATAGGGGCTTTCTGGTTTGGTATGTAGATAATGGGGTATCGGTATCGGTATGTATCGGTGGGGGGAGGTCGGGGTCCCAGCCACAGTACCACAGTCCAGTCTCTGTGGAATTGATTCTCCGAGATTCCCCACTGATATGTAATGACGGCTACATTCGGTTCCTACGGAGTATCTGCCCTCCCCCCCCGTCTTCTGGTCAGAGATCTCGCCTATCTACCCATCTCCTACGTATCTATGTAGGTTTCGAGCGGGAGTGGGGGAGTGGGGGAGTGGGGGATGGTGAAGAATGTGGGGGTATGGGGAAGTGCTGGATTGGTTTAGCTGGCGACACGGTCGCATACATACATATACTGTATATAATTCTATTTGTGGCAAGCTTTGACCGCGAAGCTCAAAAGCCAGAAGCTGCAGCTAAGCAACTAAGTACTGGGAGAGGACCGCGTGAAGAAAAATTGAGCGGAGATGAATGGCCGCTGGTGGGGGTGGTTTGGGGCCCAAGGGCTCGTAGATAATAAGGCTAGGAATTGAGGAGGCCGAGCGAGCTCTGTATAGAAGAGAGCTTCCAGCCGAGCCCGCGGACAGCGGCGGGGAACTGCCACCGCACAGACCACCCAGAATCTCCGCCACACCAACCGCCGCCGCGATCCTTCAAACCTCAAACCAAGGGAAGGAGAGCTCTGCATATGTACTCCAAGTTGCTGGTAGATGGCCGTGAGATGGCGAAAGAGGAAAGTAATGGTATAATAAAAACACTTGCGTACAAAAAATGTGAAGATATCCAAACCAGGGAGAAGTGCTAGAGTACTTTTCACAAGAGCTCAATCAATCGTCAAAAGGTACCCCCCACCAAGTTACTAACGCACCTCTCCTGTCCATCCTCCCCCCGTTGTAGAGTTAAACATAGAAGGACGAGAAAAAAAGTATGGACGAACGAAGACTGACAGGCAAGACAAGACCAGCACAAAAACTTTCCCAAAATCATTCCATCCTAGTTGAACGGAAACCCCAAATCCCAAGTCTTACAAACAAAAATCGCAAACGGACAAAATAGATCACACTCGAAGACGCCAGAAACAAAGCACACGGAGAGTTAATAGAAAGAAAAATTACACGTGCAGCGTAAAGAGGGTGAAATGAAGAATTCAATCCTAGGTGTCACCTGTGCCGGCGTCCCCAAAATTCTCATCCAACTAGGCATGTCGATTGTTCTTCCGCGAATTTGAAACCGAATCCTCACTAATCTCTTCGCTTCGGCTTGGAAAGACTTCGCACTCTCTGCAGCAGTCCGTTCGAATTGCCGTCGTCGGTGCCGACCCGGTTGAGGTGGGGCTTCTTGGGCGAGCTAGGAGTCCGATCACGTGCACCCTTGTCGGCGAACGATATTGTCTCTCCCTTCCTGTCATAGGCATCGTCGTAATCGTTGAAGAATGGGCTGTCCCCGCCACCTACTGGCGTCGTTGGAGAACGTCCCTCCGAGGGAGAGCGCTGCCTAGCACCAGGAGGAGGTGGTGGCCGCCTCCGCCCGCCGATAGGCGTCTCACCCGGCTTCATGGAGCGGAACTTCTGCGCCAACGACTTCTTGCGCTGTATACCTCCACCGCTACCAAATGCACCCTCGTTCGACGAACGAGGACGATCATCCAGTGTCTCCGCCGCAGTCTTTTTGATGGCGAGCTTCGAGGCAGGAGCACCATCTAGGAAGGTCGATGTACCCAAGCCGAGCGACTCGTCGCCGTGAAGCGTCTCGATGGCAGATTTGGGGTCGAAGGAGATCGCGCGGCTGGCAGAAGGGCGGCGAGCGTTGGATGTGTAATCATTGAACGCCTCACCATTTCCATTTCCGAATATGTGCGAGTGGTCGACCTTTGAGTTGAGTGGTCCAAGGCCGCTCATCGAGTTGTTGGCTGAATCGGCCGGGAAAGCCTGCACGGGAGCCAGCCGGCGTGAGCTCTTGTTTCGGTGAGGATTGCACGCATCGAAAGGGCCATCATGATGGAATAATCCGGAGCCGTAAATCCCAGTCACATCCAGTTTGTCAATGACATCCAGCGCAGAGTTCTTCTTTCGTCGATCCGAAGAGACATCGCGTCGTGATGACGACTTCTCGCCGCCGCGCGCTTTGTTCTGTGTTAACGGTCCCTTCTCAGCTGGTCGCCTGTCGACCCGCCTCTGCCGATCCCGAGCTTCAATCTCATGGACATCGATCACCGAAGAGTCAGAGTTCCGTCGAGGTCTTCTGCTAGGGTTGCGAGATCGGTCGGCAGACTCGTAAGGGGGAGGAGGCATTCGGCTGCCTGGCGGAGGAGGGGGGCGTCTACCGCCCGGGGTCGGCGGCGGTCGCGAGCCGTCCAACGAGATTAGGATACCCTCCTGCGCCGCAGAGCTCGATTTGTGGTGCCCGGGGGGTGGAGGCCGAAATCTGGGAGCGTTCGGTGGTGCTGGTCGGTTCATTTCGGAGATGGTAAGGTTTTCCTGCACCGAGTTATTAGAATTAGAATCAGACAAACCTACACACATTCACCGGATGAAAACGTACAAACAGCTCTTTGGCATTCCCCGTAAGTAGTGATCCTTTTCCAGCGGAGGCGTCAAAAGAGTTTGCGCGAGGTGTATGCCGTGATTGGCCGTTTACAGGGTCGAAATCAGTGTCGTCAAAGACGTCTAGAAACGGATTGCGAGACTTTGGTCGGTCACGTCCAGCAGGTGCAAACGAGAACGGATTAGATTGCAACGGTGGGGAGGCGGGTCCTGCAGGTGCGCCCGCAAGTCGTGCGCGGAACGGATTGTTGGTACCCAGAGACATGGTGGGCGATTCTCTCCGCTCTAAATAATGCAGCCGTTAGTTCAAACTGTGATCCTTGCGGGCGCCTTCTGCTCGGCGAAACCAAGCATTGGAGAAGAGATAGCGGGTATATCCAGCCAACAGATGTTGGGTTCTTCCCAAGAAACCAAGTTTCGGACAGAGATCAACACCATCTTAGTGCAGGGAGGGAGAGAGGTTGCGTGCGACACTGTGAGAGATGCGAGGTATGTACGTACGTGCACTTGGTGCTTGTGTAGTTCGGTTGCTTTTGGGGTATTGAAGAGGATCAATAGGGTACGCTGGGGGGGAATGGCGTGTGCGTGTGTGGTTGGGGGTCAACAAGTTGGTGCGGCAGCTTGCGACTTGTAGCAAGAGGTGCTATCGAGAAAGCCGGAGATCCTGTAATCTGTCTAGACCAGAAGATGCGTTGGAGAGAGAAGTGACGATTGCAGCAGCGGTTGGCTGACGAAGTGGGTGTATTAAGCTGGCGGGCCCCTGAAGTGGAATTGGAGCGGGAAGCTCGTTGGGATGTGTGATTTAGTAGCGCGAGAGGGGGCGTATTGGTAGTTGGTGCGATTAATATTGCTCGGTGGTAGTTGTGGTGGTGAAGGTGGGGGAGAAGAGGAGGAGGGAGGAGGAGGAGGAGTGGTAGAGGAGGAGGTTGCAGTTGTGGATGACTTGGGGCGGTAGTGGTGATAGTTGGTGGCAGATCGCGGCGGTGGCACCAGAATTGTAGTTTATGTTGCCCGGCGGGAAAAGGGTTGGGGACAAGGCAAAGGGGGGGCGGGTAGTCTACTGGTCCCAAACGTAGATAGAAGTAGAGGACCGAAGTGGTGGAGTAGAGTACAAGAGAGAACCAGCCGCTAAACACGGCGACTTTTCTTCTTCTGTCTTGTCCGTTCGTTCGTTTCGGCTTCCAAGTTGCCCAAAATCCGACCGAGTTAGGGGATTGAAATGCCCAAAGTGTTGTCGCTTCCAAACTGAAGTTACAACACCTTCACTCTCTGTTCTTTCTTTCTTTCTTTCTTCCGAGTGACTCGGTTTCTTGCCCGCCTGTCTGGTTCCCTGGTACCTGTCGGCTTGCTCCCAAACGCAAGCACGCTCTCTCTCCGTCTTCTCCGTCTTTCTTGTTCCCTCTTTCCCTCTCTCCCGAGAACTCTCGGGGGCTGGCTTTGAAATCCTCCGTCCGTTCGCACGCAGGGAAATTGTGGCCAATCCCAGCAACCGCGCCAGGTACGGCGATCCGTTTCAAGGAAAGGAATGGGATGTGATGGACGGCAGGACCAGGACTGGTCTGGATCGGTCGGCGGTCGGGTTCACGTCGCCCGGGGGATTTAAGGAAGGGAGAAGAGGACACGGGGAAAGGAGGATTGGATGGATCAAACTGGAGAGCAATCTCCACAGGAGAACGGGGACGATGGCAAGCGGAGGCGGCGATGCGGTGACGGAGAAGGAGGAGAAAGAGGAGGAAAGGAGGAAGAAGGGGGGGGGGGGTGCGATGGGGATACAAGTGAGGAGGGATAACTACATGAACCACAGGTGAGGGACTCCTCCTCCAGACGCCCTGGTCCGCAGCCGGGGTCCCGCGATGGCTCTGGCTCCCTTCCTGCGTTCAGGGTCATTCGCTTCACCGTCGACTTGGTATGTAGCTAGACCTCTTGCCCTGGAGTTGAGCAGACACACTAACGCGATTGAGTAGAGTAACATACAGCATTTGCTTTTACACATGGCCATCGGCGTGGAGGCGTGGCCCCGACGGAGACGGGGCCAAGGCCTCTGAAGCAGGCATCTACATACCCTATGATGTCTGTCTTGCCCGCAGAGCAGAGCTGGGCATTTGCGGTGCAGCAGCGAGGAGCGGAGCGGAATGCGATGCGGTAGAGTGCTCTGCAGAGCAATTCGATACCTGCACTGGAGGTCTCACGACATGGCGTTCGTAGGTACCTACCACACTCTCCACAAATACTGCACCCCATCCACTTCACACTACTTCGGCATAATCCACATTCTGCTAGTACGTCCGCCCCACACTCTGCCGTCCCCCCCCTCCGTCTGTCGTGAAGAGAGAATCCGTGCAGGATCGCCTTCAGCTCAACCATTGTGCGTCATGCACTCACATATATACACGACTGCTAGGGCCGAGAGCCTTCTTCTCCAGCCGCAGGAAGAGGAGGAGGAAGAAGCAAAGCATGCGCAGATATGCGTTATCCGCCAAGTTGCAACCGCTATGCCGCCGACGGACGAATGCACCGCAAACCCAAATATGCCCAGCCAACCAACCAACCAGTGGCATATTCGCAACTCGGACGACACATCTTCGGCTGCCAGCCAGGCACTGACCGCATACTCCATCTCCAATTCCTCAACAAAGGGCATGTCGTGCCCACGAGCTGGCTTCATGGTCCTGTAAAGACGGGTAGGTACGATCGGTGTGGAGCGCCGAGTGTCCGACCGCGTATTTGTGTATTCACGGCCTCCAGAAATGGGCGAGAACGCTCACTCGTTGCAGTATTCCTTGTCTTCTTCTCATCGTCGTACTTTCCTTACCTCTGCAAAAGTGGACACTTACTCTGTATGATACCAACCTGTTGGGCGCGGTACTTGCCGATGAAGACAAGCCACGGAAGAGGACCGGACTGAGGCCTATCGAAAATGTTGACAGGCGCAGAAGGGAGACAACACAACGCAACCCGGCAGCGGCGTGTCCAACTGACGCCACCAAATATTGCCCTGCGATGTGCGGAAAAGTAATGCAGTCGACACATGCAAAAATCAGTTCTGCTGGTGAGCATTACTTTTTTTTCACAAGGCGCTGGGAAAACTTGGTGTGGCGTCCGTTGGAGCGCCCCCTGCCGGGTTGCGTTCTTTTGTTCCCCTCAACCTACTATGGAATTATCACTGAGCATCATCCTTCCACGGATCGTCTTCCTTTGTTTCTCGCTCCGAATGCAGTGCAATGCCGGACAAAGGCGAGACAGGATGTCAGCACTAGCTGGGCAAAGCAGATGGATATCTAGATACTCGAGCTGTGAGACGTGGGGCCGGCGAGTATGAATAGACTAAGACCAACGCCCCAACTGCCCACGTGTGACGTCTGACACGGGAAGAAGAGCGAGAGAGAAAGTGAGAAAGTGCGACTTCAGCTTCGGCAACGGCTCGGGCATGGGAACGTGGGAGATGTTTTTTGTTTTCCGAGAACGGCGCTCTCCCGGGGACCAAACCGTTGCAACACAGATGACTGCAGAGTACTTCGCCAGGTTAGCCCCCGCGATGATGAGGAAAACTGGACAAATTTGATGAAGGATGGAGATGGCCTGTCTTCTCTTTCTTCTTTTTATATTACCGAGAAGGAAAAAAAGAGATCTACCTAGATATCCAAGTAAGGGAGAAAATAAACAAAGACCGCTCTGTCGCTCGGGGTGCTCACTCGCACTCGCACTCACTTTTGCATGTTTTCAATGAATCATCATCATCTCTTTTGCATGTTGGTATATAGATAGGCGGTAGTACCCATGGTGGAGGTGGTTAGTTATGGTTTGTGGTGTGTGGTCCAACCGACTCCGGCACCACCCCCATCGTTTGGCGTTTGCAATTTCCCAAATCATATACTCCTAAGTATTATCTACGAAACGGAGCATTCTCCGCAAAATGTAGAAAACTCTAGCCCTAGCCCTAAGCCACAAGCAGTCTTGCCCCCGCCCACAAGTGCTAGGTCCAACAAGTGATCTCATGCCAAGCTCGCAACCGTTCCGGCCAATCACGCGTCTCGGTTCCAGCCGCACGTGGGAGAAGAGAGGGGAGGGAAAGGTGTGGTGTTTGGGCTTTTCGAAACCTTCGTCAATCCGGCCAAAAACCATTTTGGCTGGCTTGCTGGAGAAGTTGCTTTCGTTGTTGTTCGACCCCGCCGGCGGCCACAAGTCCCAACACCACACACCACAGCCAACCCAAACCCACAACCCTCACCCCTCCTTACAACTTCCATCCCCGTAACTCCACCACAAATCTTTCAACACACAACCCCCCACCGCATATCGAAAAGTTCAGTGGCTAGGAGAGAGCAGGCAACATGTCTGTCTCTGTCGCGTCCAAGGTTCGTCCGTTTTATTTGGCATCTTATACTCAGCGGACGAGTTTGCTTGTTGTTGCTGCTGCTGCTATTGTGGCTGCCCTTCTCGAACAGAGAGTTGCTGCAATCCGTGTTTCCGAATACTTACTAACTCCGTTCATCCTCGCTACAGAATATCTACGAGGCTCTCGGTACGTTCGTCGGTCCCACTCTTCTCCCTCGGTGTTGTTTGGAGTCGGGATGAGTAGCATATAAAGCAACCTCCAATATGCACCACAATTGCAATCCGCTAATTCACCTTCGCGCCCATCAGGCAACGATCCCCCCGAGGATGAGCAGCCTAGCAAAGCCCCCAGGCAGGTCATCAAGAATGTGACCACTTCTAAGAAGCGGGACGAGAAGCCTGCTCCCGATGTTGCTGGTGCCGGCGCTGGTGCTCGCGGAGGTCGTCGTGGTGGTCGCGCTGGTTTCACTGGCAACGATGCGGGTGAGTTGCCGTTACTTCTCCTGCCTTCGGTGACGGACCTCTGAATCTTTGCAGCTTTCCATGATCGTGATGCTGGTCGTGACAACAACCGAGCCAAGTCCGCCGATGGCGCTGAGGCCCCCTCTCGCGGTGGTGGTGCGCGTCGTGGAGGTGCCCGCCGTGGTCGTGAATTCGACCGTCACAGCGGAACCGGAAGGGAGTACGACTCTCTCTGCCCCTCATCTGACGTCGAGTCATGACGTCACATGGCGAAACGAGTTCAGTGGAGCTAACCTGTTTGCAGCGAGCACGAGAAGCAAGCCGAGCATGGATGGGGTGCCAACAAGGGTGAGAGCGAGTGGAACGACGAGATTGCCGGTCAGGAACTCGCCAACAAGGACGCTGCTGGCGTCGACACCGCCGACCCGAACGCCGTCACCACCGATGCCGCCGAGGCCGAGGCCGCCGCCGCCGCCGAGGAGGAGGAGAAGACGAAGACCTACGACGAGTATCTCGCTGAACTTGCCGCTCGCCAGGCCAACCTCGGCCCGCCAGTTGCTGTTCGCCGCCCAAATGAGGGAACTCGCGAGGACAAGAAGTGGGCCAACGCCAAGCCCCTCGAGAAGGAAGGTGGAGAGGACTACTTCGCTGGCGATGCCAAGGACAAGACCCGTACGAGGGAACGCAAGACCAAGAACCTCCTTGACATCGATCCTCAGTTCGTCGAGCCCAGAGATCAGCGTCGTGGTGGTGGACGTGGTGGACGTGGCCGGGGTGACCGTGGACGTGGCGATGGCGCCCCACGCGGCCGTGGTGACCGTGGCGCGCCCCGCGGCAGCGCCTACCATGGTGGTAGACAGCAGGCTCCCAGCAACGCCTACATCAAGGATGAATCTGCATTCCCCGCCCTCGGCGCCTAGAGAGCCGGCGGCCCCCGTTGACAAGAAATGGTCTTAAACAGAAAATGTACTTTTTTTTGTCGATTAGGACCATTACTACATGGCTGTTGCTATTGTCACTTGTCATGATTTCTGTCGTATTTTACTTGGCAGGCAATGTCCAAAAACGAAAAGGAAAAAAACCAAACGCAGGGAAATAAAAGAATTCATTGTGCTTTTTCCGCCTCTCAAAAAAAAACCTCTTCTGGTTCTCTCAATCCTCGGTGCCGGTCTCATCTTGTAGTATAGGGTGGTTCACAACGCAAGTTCAAAGTTCAAACAATGCTCATACCTAGGCAAACAACTTGAGGAAACGGTCGTCCGCTCTTTCTTTGGAGTCTGGGGTTTTGTTTCTTTTTGTTTCTATTTTTTCTTTTCTCCTGCCTCTTTGTTATTCTTCTTTTTGTCTCTCTCACCAGTTCCAATCTCACACTCTACTTTTTAGTCATAATCTTCTACTTTTATAGGTAACTACTCCACTTTAATGAACGTGAGCTTGAGAGAGTGAGAATGAAAGAAAATCCACAAAACCATATATTCGATAAAAGCTTGGTCTTGAATTTTTTAAAATGCGATATGGAAGTGGGGGTATAGGGAAGGCTTAAATGGTAAGAAACAGATATATTGGGGGGGGGAATACAAATCCGGCTCCATGCTCACGCTTTTTTTTAAAATAAATAAAAAAAAAAAACAGAAGGAAAAATAAGGGCAATAATGCTACAGTTTCGGAAGATGAGTTCTAATGGTAGTACAGAGTGTGAAATGCAAGTCGAGATGAAATGAGATACATACCCAACCACTCAGAGGAGTACGTACAATGCACTGATCTATAGTATTGACGTTAGTATATATATAAAAAAAAAATCCGTCGGGGATCGAAACCGGGTGAGCGAGGGACGAAATACCATAGCCAACCCATAGATCATCGAGCACCAAAACATGATATTGTTGAACGTACGTCTCCTCTTTAACCACGGCGTCTGTTGGACGGCGATGATGGGCAGCTGCAGCATCTGGCACGCGAATCCGTATCCGCGGAGTTTCTGGGTGATGCAGAACATCACCAACTCGTGGGCGAGCGCCGAGATCAGGAACGTCACGAACATGGCGAGCGGACGTGACATGTGTGCGCGGCTGACACCGTAGACGTGACGCTGGAGGAAGCGGTGGACTGGGATGTTCCACTCGCGCGAAAACTCAAGCCAGTCCGTGCTGTTCCACCAGTCCGAATAGAAGTGGCGGTCGGCGAAGCAGGTGATCTCGGCGAACGCTCCAAGGACGTATTCGAAGATTACAAGGAAGACTGGAGGGAGGTGAGTATCAGCACCGCACCCGTATCACCGCGGGTGGAGGTGACATACCGAGGAGAAAAGTCACCATGAACGGGAAGAGAAGCATGCTAATACTCTCCATTAGGATAACAACCGTCTCGAAGGCTGTCTTCGCGTTCTCGAGGTGGGCGGATGCTTCGGTCATCTAATTGCGTATATCGTCAATGCCATTCCGTTTCCTCCTACCCCAGCCGTGAGAACATACCACAGGTAGGATAAACTCTTCGCTGACGACAGTCAAGAGGAAAATACATCCAAAGATGGCGGCGGCCTTTTCGGCAACTTTGCCCCAGCGGACACGTTCAGTCCTGGGATAAGACAGCTCGTAGCACAGCGTAGGACACAGCATGTAATCCACGAAGTTGTGGAGCGTCAGGTTCTGCGGATACGTGACTCTTCCCGACGGACTGGTAAGCTCGAACGCGAGTGCATCCCGCAGCTCTGCCGTTTTCTCGGACTCTGTCTCGACTGGCGAGGAGTCCATCGCGCGCAACTTCTTGAAGCATTCCGAGAGGTGGCCGCAGTAGAAGGAGTAGGAATGGATCTAGCAGCGGGGTTAGTTTTTCAACCGTGAACGGCAGAGAAGCGGAAAGGGAGTGCGGTACCTTCATCAGCAGCGTGAGAGCATGCAGTGTGAAAAAGACCTGGTGCGTCCTGTCGTTCCGCAGTTTTAGCCTCCATCCGATATGTATCACCGTGGAAAATGCACAAACCATTGCCACTTCAAAAAGAACGGCGTGTACACCCAAATCGCCAACCAGATGGCCTGTAGTACATGCTGAAGATACGACCCCCAAGTCCCCCAGCTCACCGTACCCCTCATGACGGCCTTCTGCAGTGGCAAACAAAACACCACACTCAACGCCATCGCCAGCTCTGCCGCGCCGAGCTCCAGTGGGGTATTGACGAACAGCGAGAAGATGCTCGTGCGCAGCACCTTCCCGGTATCCTTCAGGTTCCGCAGGGCGGTGGTGAGCACCATGATGAACAGTCCGATCCAGAACAGCGTGAAGAACCCCCGGAAGTCGTGGTGCTGCGACTGTGAGTCGAAGTGCGACACTCGACTCTCGTACGTGACCGTGGGGAAGATCCGTTTCCGCCGGGCGTGTCGCGCATGGCTGATTGAGACCAGCGACGGCGGTGCATCGTCGGGAAGCGGCGTTGCTGTCCCACTGTATACTCGCGAATGCAACTCGTCAATTCCGTCCGTCCGCCGACGCGCAGGCGGGGGGAACCCACCTAGACAGCGCCGAGGAGTCGCTTTCGGTCCTCTTCAGTTTCGGACGGAGGAACCCGTTGTCACTGCTACCTATCTCACTCTCCTTCTCCTTCCTCTCACGCAGCCCCGCATCGCCGGCAGTAGTGTGTACCGATGTCGAAGTAGTTGTTACCATCTGGGATGCCATTGTAGCTGCTGTTGTGAATAGGAGAAGAAGTTGCTGTTGTTGTCAAGCTGAGCATCGAGAGGAGTACCTATGGGGAGCTGAAGCACAAGTTCAAAATTAAAGCTCAACAGGGAAAGGGCTTTGGAGTTCGGACACTAACTACTTTAAATTAGATGTATACATCTTCCTGCTCCTGTTGGCGCCGGATTTCCACATTCTAAAATCCTTGTATAAGGGTCATGTTGCGGACTTGCAGTTGCGGTTCAGTACCTGCGCTTTGTTCTGCCTGTATGTGGCTTACGTCAAGATACATACACTAAGGCCTTACGTAGGGCCGCAAAACAATTATGCACGCTCTGGATACCCATGATCTCTACGCAGCGCCACCAGAATCGTTCAGAATCGTGCGACCAAACTCCCTCCGTGAAATTCTTTCCCTACTTTGCGTAGGGGGAGGAACTTCAGAACAGGGAGGGATATGACCGCGCCCTCGTTCGCGGTCCGAGAGCAGAGTGTCCGAGCCCGAGATCATATTAGAAACAAGCGGAGGCTTGCACCCACCTAAGCGCAGGTCACGTGATCCTGGGGAGTGAGTCTCCGAAAATTCAGACGAGTACGTCCAATGAGGTCAAGCTTTCTTCTCCATCAACCGACGACCCCGATTGGAGATTGCCCCAGTGGTCTTTCAAAAGGCGTCGCGGCGCAAACACGGAGTCACCCGATTTGAAATTCTAAGTTTGTAGTGGGCTAGACTAGAGTAGTAGACATCATCGCGGCTGACCGGAAAAGTCACGTTCCGAATCCGAATCTGCATCTAAAAACCAAATCCACTCGGCACTGAGGACCATCAAAAGCCTCAAATCTAGAGAAAACATATGACTATTGACCGCACCGATATTCCATGTAGAGAACTGCATGCGAGAAAGCAGACGAAAAGATGGCAAGAGGATTGTAGGGATGTCGATTACTACGAGACATGATGTATGACTCGAGCTGTGAACACAAGCCGGAGGGAGGGCCTCGTCTAGAAACATAGGTATCCCTCAATCCACCCAGGTATTAGCAATGGACCGCGTTCGGTCTGCCGGAGTTTCTTGGCCCTGAGCCGACCGGTAGACGGGGAGGCCACTAGTCCATAGCAAATATCGATCAGCCACATACGGACCATACAGTGAAGCAGTAGAAGCGCGGGAACGCATATTGGGGGCAACAGCATGCGAGACGGTAGTAGTTGCGACTCTATTGAGCTGGTCGGGTTGATAGGTTTTATTCGGACACATGGTATGTTCATCGACTTGCGGCGCGGGAAAGAAATGATTTGGCCTGTAAGTTGCTGAAACCCCATTTGATACGGTTCAATCGCGGGGCAGGATTAGGCTGGTAGGAATTTCAGGCCATGGGGCTTGGGCAAGCATTCGTGGAATATCACTGGCAATGAAGTAACTATGACTCAATTCTTTGGGTCCTAGTTATGCGTAATGGTATTGACAGAGTGCAGAGCCTAAAAACGAGAACGAGAGACAGAAGAAAGAGCAAACGACACGAACACAAGCATCAGCCCTTCTTGAAATCCCCCAAGTCGAAGCCCTTATCCTCCTCCTCGGTCCGCAATCCCAGTCCCTCTTCTGACTTCGCCTTCCCCTTCTTTGGCTCCATCTGCTTCTCGACGAAGGCCGAACCTTTTCCCTGGGCAGCAACGAATCCACTGCGATTCTTCGAGATCTGCTCATCGCCAAGCATCCACGCGAAGCTGCTCTGCGCCAACGTCATCCGGGGCCGCTGCGCGAGAGAGATGAAGTCCGGGTCCGAGTTGTTCTTGAACGATGTCTTGACGAATGTTCCTGGTGGGGATGTGGGAGAGCGGCGGGGACGTGGAGAGGTAGTGGCGATGGAGGGCCGTTTGGATTTGGCTGCGGCGGGGGAAGTGACGGTGGGAGTGGAAGGGGAAACGAGGAGGTCTTTATCCAACGGCCTGGAGTCGTCGAGTAAACAGTCCTTGACATGCGTGATCCCCCGGAAGGCATCGTCGCTCTCCTTCTGTCCAACACTTCCCGCCTGTAGCATTCCCAAGCTGGTATCCAAAATCCGCGCGAGCTGCCTTCTCCTCTCTTCCTCCACCTGCAGTCGGCTGGTGAGTTCCCGGTTCCGACGCTCCAGCTCTTCCTCCTTTGTATTTGGCAGCGGCTTGGGCTGGTACCCCTGAACGTTCTTCTTGACTTCTACAACCGCCCCGCGAACCGCACGGTTGACACCCCATTTCTCGCTCCGGTCTAGGACATTCTTTGCGACGTCTTGAACAATGCTCTCGATCTGCACGGCTTGGAATAGTGGAAGGCTGGAGGGGCTCAGTGTCCGGCGTGTGGCAGGCTTCTGCGTAGATGGCCGTGGCTGCCGCACTTCGGGCGCCCGCTTGGAGTACTTCGTGATGATGTATTTCCCGCCACCAGTGGAGAGGTTGTCACGGAGGTATTTCGCGTCTTCAACAAAGGAGACCGGTGGGTATGGTGCCGATGGGGATGGATAACGTAGGAGGAGCGTCAGAGCCGTGGAATAATCCGCCTTCACAACTGTAATCAACCTCATTAGCGATGCGGTCATATCAGCTCAGATTGAAGGAACTTGCGTTTCCAACGGATACGGAGGAGCATTGATACACAGATTAAATATACAAGATGAAGATCTGGATCCTCGGCAAATATGGCATCCCACACAGTGAGCAGTTCATTGAATGGAAACTCCCTTCCAAACAGCAGTCTGATCCAGCGACTGCCAACGAGAGAGTCAGTATACTGCAGATGGCGAATGAAGGGGTACCGACATCAAAAACACCTGCGGAAGTACATCCAACTCTTTCAGCCGCTCTGCTAGCTCAGGATCCGCAGCCATCAGCAGAGTCTCGTGAATATATTTGCTCTTCGTGACGATTGGCGAATTAACGATAGATCCACTCCTCCTGTCGGCCCCTACCTCGCCCTCACCAAGTTCATACCACTGTTTCGCCGAGCGCATCACGCACTGGAAAAGCGAAAAAGCATCGTGATCAATAAACCTTGCATCTAGTGCTTCCATCATGATTTCTTCGCCTTCTTTGTACTCCTCATCGCTGGGCGTAATCGCATCGCAAGAAACAACCCAATACATGACCGCGGCGAGCTCGTGAAACCCTTGGCGATAGCTGACATCCTGGTTGAGCTTGCAGTAGATGAACAGGATCTCGAGCAGCGAATTCTGCACTCGAGGCTCGCGGAAGAAAGTGTTTTCGGGCATGCATCGCTCCACATCCTGTATGATTTCTTGTCGCAGTTCTTCATCCCGCCTGTACATCTCATACGGGTTCTACCCCTCGAGTTAGATGAAGACAAAAGGGCAGGACGGACTGGAGCACGTACCGACTCGTCTTCAGCTAGAGGATCAACATCTGGCGCTTCGAAAAACGACTCGTCTCCGAAGTTCCGTAGGTGATGGGAATGCAGCTCGGCATACGCCTTGCGTTCGGAGCGGAGCGTGGTAATCCAGCTTTCGGGGTCAAGGTCAGGATACAACAGGAAAATCTGAGCGAAGTTCAGTAACCCGCCGTTCATATCGTGGAGATGTAGTACCCTCCAACAAATCGACCGTAGCCCAGCTTCACAGGGACTATCGCCATCTCGGAGGGTGGCGCCGCTCTTCAGCGAGGCCGGGGACGAGTGCTTGTAGAAAATGGTGCGCCATCGCTTGCTGTAGTAGATGAGCCATAAGTTTTAATGAGTAGAGGCAAATGTACGGAAGAGGTGAGCTCACCTTGCGTCGGATTGGGAGCGCATCGCAGTCGGGAGAGGCTGGGTAACCACCCCACATTCACTACTAGAGCTGGCGAGACCACAAGCCAAGCGTTTGGCACGATTAGCGCTGGGCCGCGCCTGCATATGGCTGGCAGCTAAGAATAGCATATTTGGTTTTGTTCACCGAGTGACGCGAGGTGTCCAGCGACCCCAAAATCGAACTGAAACAAAAACTACAAATTAAGGCGATGCTTTTACCTTACCCATAGGGAATACAAACAAAAAGCAAAATTTACAAATACCCCTTGTCTTCCCCATCGTATGCGCGGTTACTCCCTCGACCACTGCAGGGAACAAACTGGCATCTTATCTTCTGCACACAGGATACAGGACACTGACCGATCTGCCTATTCACGATCTATGAAACAAAGAATCCGCTGCCAATCACAGTCCGGTGCTCTTCAGGATGTCTGCATGAAATCCCCCGCATTCGCCCACGCTTGCTCCGCATAGAACCGCACATCACGATCCTGATCTGCCCTGAGCTTCTCAAGGTTTGGTAGGATCTGCTCCTGTATCAGCTCCAAAGCTAAGGGACTAGGGCCAGTAGGGATCTCTTCGGGTTTCATGTTCGTCAGTGTACCCTCTGCGGGCAGCTGTCGGAGGACGCTGATCAAAACACCGAAGGATTTCGCCACGTTGAACCGGATGTTGGGGATTTGATCCTCGATCAGCTCGTTGATCATCGGCAAGATGAACTCTTGGATGACTTCGATGTTGACCGCAGGTGCGAGAGTCTGGATTATCTTTTAGAGGGGTAAAGTAGTATTTGTGGGTATTTCCGAACTTACCGTGATAGCTGTGCAAGTTGTCATGCGGTAAAGGTAGTTTGTCTGTTTACCCATAGCCATGACCTTGGGGATAATGGTCTGCCTGGCCCATTCGACTCCGAACACCTCCGTCAACTTCTTGAGGTTCTGAGTCGCCGCCTCGCGGATCGAGAATACAGTGTCGCCGAGCCAGCTCATACAAAGGTTTCCAAGCTTCTCATCAAAGAACTCGACACCAAGTTGTTTTGCAAGCAAGGGGATATACTCGATGATAGCGAGTCGAACACGCCACTGCTTGTCCTCCGCCAGCTGAACAATTGCAGGCAAGAGGGATTGGGACAAGAGTTCGATACCAATCACTGTACAATTATCAGCACAGCCAGCAACACCGCACAATGAAGGAAATGTCTATACCGTCGTTGACGAGCTCCAATTTCGAGATGATGTGCAGACGGACGTCGGGGAATTCGTCTTTGAGCATCTGGAGGAACATGGGTAGGAGATGTGCAATGGTCCTGCGAGCAATCAACACATTAAAAAATATGCCAGGGTAGTGGGAATTGGGCAACTGACTCGTCTTTTCCAAGGATAGGTGCGAGACCACTTATCTGAGTTCCCAATGCAGCCCTGACATGTTGAGAACTGTCACTCACAAGATCCTCCACAGCGCTCATGATGTCGTCCAAGAGAGTCTGACGGTCAAGCAGTCCGCAAAATCCTATGATACCACCAGTCAGTGAAAACTAACTAGCATCATGCTTCTAATCGACGAACCGGGAATTTGGCCGGCAATAGCTGTTCGCACTTCTGCTTCCGAATCTTTGAGCAGTTTAACAAACGCGGGCACGAGGTCTCGCCGGACCACTTCGTCGCCAACTGCTTTTGCCAACTGCATGAGTCCATGGTTAGCCCACCCACTTCATGGGAGATGCATGGATTAGGACCAGAACTTTGGCCATCGCTGTTACCTTCTCGAACCGATTCGCAACCATATACCTGACCCTCCAGCTCTTGTCGCCGAATAGATTCTTCAAAGTTGTCAAAAGCACCACATGGCTCGAGTGTTGGTCCTTAGGAACGACTTCTGCGATGCTTATCAAAACCTCCACCGTCAACAGTCTGACACTGTCCTGATCATCCTGTGCCAAGTGCTGGAACAAGGGAATCATTTCAGCAACAACAACCTCCGGGGGCATAGCAACCACGAATCTGGCTAGGTTCGTCGCCGCTTGTCGGCGCACCATCGGGGTGTCGTCATGTACAAGTTGCGAGAACTGTTGCCGCAAGCCTTCCTGGAGCGCTGGCGATGCTTTGCGGTAAGGGGCGGTGAATAGACCGGTGGCGGAGATCTTGGAGGTAAACCAGTCGGCCTTGGACAGACGGATGACGAGAGGAATGAAGAACTCTTCGACCTGAGAGCGGGACAAATCTTTGCAAATCCTATTGAGAGACTCGACAGCCTGAAGGAAGCAGTGTCAGTTTCCTTCTCTAATCTCATTTGCCGGTCTGCTTGCAGTGCCTGGTGGCATAGAAGAAAGCAAGCTCCTGAAATCACTGACCTTCTCGCGAACGAGCGGCTCTTCGATCGCAGCAAGGTTCTCTAGCGGCGACAGCAGGACATGGCCAAACTCAGGACCCCCGACATACTCCACGAAGTCGCCCAGCTCTTCGCTGAGAGCCGTCAGGACTTCGTCCTCGTCCTCCACCGATTCTTTGAGCAACGTTAGCTCTATGTTCGTTTAGCTACAGGTAAGACCAGCTTGCATACCGTCCAGAAACGGAATCAATTCATCCCTCGTCCTCTCGGCGCCCAACGCAAGCGCGATGGTCGAGAGACGCTTGATGGCATTGAGACGGAGAAGAACGTCGTCATGCTATCGATCACAAATACAATCAGCTCTCCGTTGCCCCGCGTGTAGCCCCTATCCCGCCCCCGCCTTGTCCTCACCCCTGACTAGAGAATTAAGGCTGGAAGGGGGTTTCCAACCTTCAGTTCATCAATTAAGACGGCTATGGGGTAAAGTTCATCGCTTGAGTTTTGGGCATCCATATTCTGCGGTTCTTCAGCTATGAGCGCAGTTCGAGTATACGCAATAAACAAGACCCGAGATCGTACCGACGGAATATGAAATGCGAGGGAGAGGCTGTTGGTGTCAAGACGCAGCTAGCCGTTATCGGGGGAGTAGTTGTGGAGCTAATTATTTGCGTTTAGTACCTGTGAAAACACGGAGGTTCAAGAGTATCAGGAGAGGAGCCGCAATCCACGGACAGCCTTTTTCTCGAGAGGCGCAGGGATAAGAGTAGCACTCAAATGATAGGGAGTTGATGACGATGATGGAGGAGAGGCAAACAAGGTAGCGGGGGTGGTGGGTGGGTGGGTAATGGCGGGGCAACTGACGCGAACAAGGTCCGACCGATACTCCTATGGAGGCAACGGGTACGGTGAGTGTTGATACTTTTTCGAAGAATGAAGGCGGATAGCGGAAGCGGGCGGGCTTCGGCGGGATGGAGTAGGCGGGGAGAGTGGGAGTGTTGTTTGTATGGATCTGGGTAGTGGTAGTAGTAGTGGTGGTGGTGATGGTTGACAGTTGGGGTTGGGTTGTTGTGAGCTAACAATGCAGACAAGACTGGGGGGACGGGTTGGTCTGTTGGTGAGGGGCTCGTTGCTGTTGCAGAGATGGGTATGAACGAGCGAGAGAACATGCTTCAGTCTTCCGACGCATCCGGGCCATAGAAAAGCCTATGATCTCACGAAACGGCTACCCTCGCTCTCTCGCTCTCTTTCCATCTCTATCTTCAACTACAGATATCTCGATTACTGTACAATGACACGTGCTGACCGCAAGCACTTCCTCGTCCACTACCACCCGCTTTTCCGTGTGTGGCTACAAACAGAGTACAGTATGTAGCAATTGGATTATTTGCTTGCTCTCGGTATTGCCAATCCACTAGGACCCACAGGCCCCCCAATCCGATATCATTTTCAGTTCGACTCCTCGGAATTTGATGCGGGGTAAAGTAGGCATGTAGCGGGACTGGTTGAGGGAAGAGGGCGGGCGAGAGGTCAGAAATACAGGTGGTTCCTGTCTGTAACTGAACTTAGTTATTTAGCTCTAGCATAAGGAGAAGAAAACTTTAGTGCTCCATTGTCGTCCCTCACTGTATAGTTCAAAGGGGGGGGTAAAAAAAACGTTGTTTCCCGCCGGAGAGATATTGGATATTGCTATCGTATGTATCAGTCATGAAAAACCCGTATTTTGACTGTGTTGATACTGTAGATACTATGTCGCTACCATTTTGTCCAAGATATGATAGCACTACCACAATTTCTTACCCCCTTATACGAGCATACGTGGTGTACGACTATTATTTAGCAAACAGAAGCAAAGGACGTGATGAGGGGCGGCTTGGCTTGGAAAGACTGCTTCCCCGGCGGCGCTGCTTGCTGTGTGACACAGAGCACCAAACTCTGGCTAACCATCCAGAACCGCAACTCGCCCATCCTACCCCTCCATCAGCCCCTCCATCTCGGTCACATCGTCACATCGTCACCGGTTGTCACCCGTCCGTAATTAGCAACCATGCCGACCATCTCCGTCGACAAGTACGCCCTGTTTGACGCCTTGGGGAATAAATATACCACCAAGGAGTTCGACGAACTGTGCTTCGAATTCGGTATGGACCTGGTTGCTTGTGCTCCCCTCTTTTCGCGTGGATCGCTGACTCAGTCATGATTCGCACAGGCATCGAACTCGATGAAGACGTACGATTACTCTACCCCCGCCAACCGAGAGACCGAATGGCCTGTCTAGCTGGTCTCCGTGGATCCTTCGAATTAACAATTTCTGTAGACCGAGCATGATAAAGAGCGGCCAAAGGACGAGGCTCCTCAGCTCAAGATCGAGATTCCTGCCAACAGGTACCATGCGATCAACTGGCCGACGCTGCGTAGCACAGTCTGCTGACTTTGTTGGACAGATATGATATGCTTTGCTTCGAAGGTATCGCTCTGATGCTCAACATCTTCTTGGGCAGAGCATCGGTGCCCAATTACAGGGTCGTGGCGCCGCCGGACGGCGAGATCCACCAGATCACTGTGGCCGAGGAAGTAATCGCCTCTGTCACCTCAGGAGAAGTGGCGTACTCGAAATGCTGACTGACCTATCTTCTAGACCACAAAGATCCGCCCATACATTTCGGCGGCCGTACTGCGCAGTGTCAAGTTCACGCAGGAGCGCTATGACTCTTTCATCGGCCTTCAAGACAAACTGCACCAGAATCTTTGCCGGCAAAGAACCCTCGTATCGATGGGTACTCACGATCTGGATACTGTTAAGGGCCCATTCACCTACGAAGCTCTAGCTCCGGAAGATATTGTGTTTGTTCCGTTGAACCAGACTAAGACCATGAATGCTCGGGAGCTCATGGCTTTCTACGAGGCAGGCTTTCTAACTTTTCTGGAATATGTTCACGCGCCCTGACTTACCGTGTGCTACGTTTAGAATGACAAACACATCGGACGATACCTGCATATCACCCGCGACTCCCCAGTCTACCCGGTAGTCTTCGACGCGGAGCGGAACGTGTGCTCGTTACCGCCGCTCATCAACAGCGACCGCTCCAAGATTACCCTGGATACCCGGAATGTTCTGATTGAGGTCACGGCTACGGACAGAACCAAGGCGGAAATTGTGTCCAACATGCTCGTGGCCATGTTCTCTCAGTACTGCGATGAGGAATTCACCGTCGAGCCCGTCAAGATCGTCTCGCCTCATAACAACGAGACCAGGGAGGTTCCCAACGTCACTCCTCGCGCAACAACGGCCGAGATCTCCTATATCAACGCCTGCTGCGGACTTGACCTCTCAGCGGAGGACATCTGCAAGTTGCTCACAAGGATGTGTTACTCAGCGAAGCCTTCTGCGGACAACAAGGACATCCTCGACATCGATGTGCCTGTTACCAGAGCGGACGTTTTGCACCAGTGCGATATTATGGAGGATGTCGCCATCTCGTACGGTTACGACAATCTCACGAGAACGTTCCCCAAGGGCACCGGGGGCACCATTGCCGCACCTCTACCGCTGAACAAGCTCGCCGACATCGTCCGCCTCGAGTCGGCTCTGTGTGGGTGGTCTGAGGTCATGCCCCTGACCCTGTGCTCGCACGACGAGAACTTTGCCTGGCTCAACCGAAAGGACGACGGTACCACTGCCGTGCGATTGGCCAACCCCAAGACTGCCGAGTACCAGATCGTGCGCACCAGCCTGCTTTCTGGAGTCCTTAAGACCATCAGGGAAAACAGGAAGCACAGCTTGCCCATTAAGGTCTTCGAAGCTAGCGATGTTGCCTTCAAGGATCTGAGCCTCGAGAGGAAAAGTAGGAACGAACGCCACTTTGCTGCTGCGTACTGCGGGAAGACGAGTGGTTTTGAGATTGTCCATGGTCTGTTGGATCGTCTGATGGCTATGCTGAGCACGGGGATCTCGGAGACTGGGGCCGTTGAACAGAAGTTGGGGTACTGGATTGAGGCTGCCGACGGTATGTCTTATCCGTCAATTAGACAAAGGACCTAGCTAAAAAGAAGCTTTAGATCCCACCTACTTCCCTGGGCGAGGAGCGTCTGTTTTCCTCCGACACCTAGCTGTGGACGGCTCGGGCGCAAAGACTCAGAAGATCGGCTCCTTTGGAATGTATGTTCACCCCGTATCACTCGACATTACTGTGCATCTTTAACCTTTCTTTTTATTCCAGACTACATCCTTCAGTTTTGGAGAAGTTTGAGATTCCATACCCTGTTTCTGCAGTGGAGTTGAATTTGGAGGCTTTCCTGTAGACGGTGACAGAAGACTTATGGCGTTTAGAAGGGGTTTGGGAAATCAAAAAGCGCTTACTGGATATATTGAACCAGTTCGCATCGAGATCATAGCATCAACGTGCCGGAGAAATAGAAGTGACCCTCTATATCTCTACGTTTTGCATCACTCCATCCCGAAAAGCCACAGCCGGTAACCAACATCTGCTCTGCGTATACCCTATTCCTCCTACTTGGTATGCCCATGTCCATTCACACTCATCTTCTGTCGCTTCTTGGAATTCTCGCTGCGGCGCTTCACCTCCGCTTCCGCGCTGATGCCGCTGAACACCAAGCCGACACCGAGCATCTGCATCATCGACAGACTGTGGCCGAATGCTACCACCGAAAATACCATCGACAGCATCTTCCTTGTGACATTGACCGTTACCAGTACCAGCGATCCGAATTTCGCCAACGTGTGGACTGATCCTTCCATTAGCTAAATTTTTGCACACATCGTTTTGGAAGGAGTGGTTCGTACAGATGAAAACCTGTCCGACGGCACCACAGAATGCGAAACCCAAAATATCCAGCCCCACCTTGGGATGCTCAGCCACGAACGCCATCGCACCCGCCAATTCGGTGCTCCAAGGATTCAACAGCAGATACAATGCCGTAAGTACACTGGAGATGGTATTCAACGCCGCCATCATCTGCGGCCCACTGACCGTTCCCTTCGGCGCGCGCATGAAAATGTCGTCTTGGATCGTGTTTGTTAAACCGTCGAAGAGAAGATTCATTCCCAACAGCGACAGACCCCAGACGACATTCTTCTCGACGTCTGTAGAGCTCGGGGTCTTAGATTTCTTGGGAGTGGACGGGTACAGAGTGAATACGGCGACTCCAGCGGACACGGCAAAGACGACGAGGTATTTGTACAAGGGATACTTTCGTCGGAAGAGCGTGACATGCAGGAACATCACTGGCAGCAGTTTGCAGGACTTCGCGAGGATGTAGGTTATGTAGTCGATGTGCGCCAGCGCCCTGTAGCCGAACGGTGAGGCGAGCGTCTGCGTGAGTGAGACGAGGAGTAGACGTGCGGTGATAGCGACACCAGGGAAGACCCGCTTCGGCGATGATGACGACGAGGAGACCCAGAAGTAAAGATAGCCGCTCAGCGAGGCGAAGAGGGATTGCACGGTGTTCAGGACCAGCGAGTGGCGGAAGATCTTGCGGTCGGGACCGTAGGCGGTCGTGGTGATCCGCTCTTGGAGGAGCGCCCATACCAGGCTGATGGGAGTGTTAACTGGTGGGGAGTGAGAAGGAGGGAGGAGAGGCTCACAAGCTGGCGTAGATCCCGCCTACGCAGATTATGAGCTGGAAGATGGAGCTGCCGTGGTCGGGCGCCGACTCTGCGCGATGCGTGAGCGACACTGCCGCTTCGGTGATCGGGTCATGATCTGATGGGGATTGCTTGCGACGTGCCATGGTTTGGCCGGGTAGGTGCGACTGTGTAAAGGAGTGTAACTGGTTGGGGATTGGAAAGAGAGCGTATGTGCGGAATCGGAGCGATGTTGGAGTAGCTATATTTAAGTGACTGTGGCCATTTGTGACGAGATACTCTTCTCTTTCTCAGGTCAGCTCAACGGCTCGAAGGTCGAGTACCTGGCTAGCAACCGTGTCCTGACAGCGCGCATAGGCCACACCAAGCCTTTCCCGCTTGCTGGATGGAATGAAACTGTCAATCCGATTCTAGCCGTGCAGTATGCATTGACTCAGTCCCCTAAACTCGGAATTTTATGTAGAAGGGGCAAGAGGGACAGAGAAAGTTTTTCTATCTATTCGATGAGAGCAAAGGAGAAAGGGCATCTCCTGTCCGATCCTCATCTCATCCATCTCAACAACACGTAACTACCCCCCTACCTACCGAACTGCTAGATATCCTCGTCAGAATTCCTACCTACCGAACATCGATCCCCCGCGTCAAGTAAGTTCTTAGGGCAGCAGAATCAGCTTCAGCTATGTCACAGGACATCTTGAGTGAATTCGACTCATTCTACCAACCACCCCGTGCACCAGCACCATCACAGCCTTCACCGGCACCGCCGCCGCAACACCATGTTGGTCGCCGACGCGGAGCCACCGCAACAACCTTCGACGATCTGTTGGGGATAATGGACACTGGGCTGATATCCAACCCACGTCCACCCCAACACCGTCCTATAAGCACATTGCACCAGGAACGTCAACGTCGGCCTGTGAGTCTCCACGGCACGAGGACTTTCGGGCGGCCAGCTGCTCCGGTGGATCCTTACTCCTCGGGACTGTTCGATATTGGGCCGCAGAGGGGAACAGCAACGAGTGATCTGTACGCCAACGATGGTTTCGATGATTTCGGAAGTTTTGAGACAGCACGGAGTGGATTAAGGAGACAGCCGGCTGTGATGGGGATGGGCGGCTTTGAGACTGCAGTCTCAATGAGACCTTCAGCGACGATGGGGGTGAGGGTGTTTGATTCCCCGCTTCCTCCTGGGCCATCGGCGGTGAGGGGGCATTCGCATTCACAGAGCTTGTTTGGGCTTTTCGGGCCAAATACAACTACACATCCGCAGACGCCAGCGGTGTCAATACAACAGCAATCTTGGCCGGAGAAACCAGGCCATAGTCTGCTGGACCTAAAGCTGTCTTCTGGGGGGGCAGATGCGGATGATGATTTTGGAGATTTTGTCACCTCACCGACTACTACGCCCGAGCCACAAATGGCGTCCATGTACCACCCACCACCGCGATCACAGGGTGACCACCCTCCGCCACTGTTTGCTCCTCAACGACCGGCACGAGCCTCCGCGCCACCAGCACCATCGCAATTCCGCTCTCCTCCCTCCGCAGCGCGTGGCGTGTCGCTTCACCACTTCAACACACTGCCCAAACCTCTCCCCCCGCCACCACCAGAACAATTTCCGCCGGTCGCTACACTATTGCAAGCGCTCTCCCCACTGTTTCTGCTCCCACAGGAAAAGCTCTTGGACGAACTGAGAGGCCTTCCGTTCCCCTTACGGCAACGAGTACTCTCGCATCCGAAAACAAGGCGGTTTCTAGAGGGTGTGTGCGAGTTTGGCCGAGTAGCCGGACGCATCATCGCCGGCCGCAAGCGGCGCGCCAGGCTGGCGGGCGGCGGTGGTGCCGGTGGGGTGAAACTTGGAATCGGGGGGTTGGAAGCACAGAAGGAAGTGAGAGAAGTGAAGGAAACTTGTAGGATTTGGAAGGAAGGGACCGGGCGGCTAAAGGCGGCAATAGCGGGAGCGGTGCCGGAGATTGATGAAGAGTGGAAAGGTGTGTGGAAGGGTGGGCAAACTTGTAAGCTATGTAAATTGGGTAAGGGAGAGATAGTGCCTGCACTTAAGGAGCAGAGGGAGAAGGCTGGGTGGTGGGACGAGCACTGGGGAGGCCATGGTAGTTGCCGTGGATTTTGGGAGAGGCATGAGGGCCAGGTCAGGAAGAGAGGGTATTGAGTGGGTGAGCGAGAAAGTGAGTGAGTGGGCGAACTTTGCATATACGTCGTGATGACCTACAGCAATTGGGATCGAAGTATCTGATGGGACCCCTGCCGAGTGTGATATCATAGATACCCGATGAACACCGCCAAGACTCTAAAGATGAAGAAGCTTTTAGCCCGCTCCACAAGCGTCTCGCGAACACCAACGATCTCACTCAACTCCGTATGCGACCAACACTTTTTAAAATGTCCTCACTCCAAGATCTTTTAAATCCTATGTCATCTGGACCGTCAACCCCTATTCACTGTGATCCACCGTCTCCTCCACACCCACAGTCACAACCGACATGTGACGGCGAAGCAACGGAAGACGAGCGGACAGAGGAAGAGGAACAGGGAATGTCAATCCACAATGATGGCGCGACGGAAGACTCAGAGACGGAATCTGACCGCCCACCCATTGGCGAGTCGGCGTACTCAGATCGTAGTTCGGAAGTGGATGGAATCGTGGAAACAGATACGTCTACCACCGATTGCGAGGCGCAAAGAATGCGTGCTTCGCCACCAGCACCACCACCACTACCGCCACCGCCCCCACCTGCAAAGACAAACATCACCATGGCGGAGCCAAAGAAGAAGAAACCGCCTGCCCCGAAAAAAAAGGGGCAAGCACAGAGCAAAAAGCGACATGCCCACGACGACGACGATGATACCGAGGGTCCGGAGGACGTGTCCATGGTAGACGCGGCCTCTCCAAAGAAGAAATCGAAGAAGACGCATACTTCGGCGACGAGGAAGAAGATCCATTCGAAAGATGGTATGACGAACAACATTGGCTTGCCGAAGTACGATAAAGAGGGTAAGGAGCTCTATTGTATCTGCCGCAAACCAGACACGGGAAAGTGGATGATCTGCTGCGATGGCTGTGAGGACTGGTATCACGGGGAGTGTGTGAAGGTCAAGGAGGAGGATGGAAATCTAATTGACAAGTACTACTGTTCGGTGTCCCCTTGCGAGCTCCACTGCGGTCGGCTGCTGATATTCTTCCAGGCCAACACTGTCAAACGCCGTCCCAACAGACAACCTGGAAGCGTATGTGCCGTCTTCCACACTGCCGCAAACCAGCCGCGATTGATCAGAATCCCCCTTCGAAGTACTGCTCCACCCAATGTGGCGTCGAATACATGAACAAATACGTGATCCCTCGATCGACTCTCTCACGTCCCCAAGTCGCGGCCCTCGCCGGCGTCGTGAGCACGGCCCAGGAGTTCAAGCGTCTGGGTGATCACATTCCGGCACCAACGCCCGGCCAAATCGCTACCACTCCGGAGGAAGCCATGCGGCTATCTCAGATCCTCCTGGAACGTCACGCGCTGACCAAGCAAAAGAAGCGGATTGAACAACGTGCCCGGTACGTCCAATTGGCCATCCAGCGCCGTGCCCGCGTCCTCGACGAGCTGCAAAGTGATCCGGAGGCGGGTAAGGTGACGACCATCTGTGGCTACGACACCCGTCTTGCCCTCGACGACTTCGAGTGGGATCAGTGGTGCGAGAGCAATGAGGGCGTGCAGATCTTCGAGACCAACCGGATCCCTGGCAAAGACGGCGTTTGCGTTAAGAAGAATTGTCGTACTCATAAAGGGTGGTCCGCCTTGTTTGTGGAAGAGCAAACCTATCGCGAGGGGGAGCGTATGGGACGATTTGTGGCGCTGCGGCAGGAGGAACGAAAGATCCGCGAGCGTCAGAAGCGCCGCATGTTAATGGATGGGGGAGAGGGACAGGTCGAGATCGATGGCTGAGCGTGGTTGGCTAATTGAGTGTGTTTTCTTTAGTGTTGGGTCGCTTTAGCGTAATACGGAGTTCTGCTAGATAGATAGATGATACCGATACCTGTGTATCTTTCGCGATCCATAATGCGTATGATAGACCATATATGAGTGTCTACAGCTCATCTACTACCACAGTTGGTGCAGGTGAATATCGTCTCCCTCTAGTCCTACGCCGCCACCGCGTCCGGCCAGGTATACCTCCCATCGGCCGACGTCACCATGTCCAACATCATCTTCCAGAACGCATCGACATCCACCTTCTTCGGCACCAGAACAGTGGTATATGGATCCTTGCCGCCTGCCCCCAATCCCTCCCCGATCACCGCCGGCTCCTCCCTCGTCTTGACTGTCCTCCCCATTTCCTCGCCATGACAAACCACCTCGACCCGCACCTCCTCCATCTCCCACGCAACCTCGTCGGTTGGCAACACCGCGGCCACCGCAAGCGGATCGTGGAGCGGTGGGCCCGCCGTGATGTTGAAAACCCTCGCATAAGTAGCGCAGAAGTATGTGAGTAGCTCGTACAGCATCCTCCTGAGCTCATTCTTGCCCTCCCCTTTCTCCCCTCCCTTGAGCAACCTCTCCAGCACCTCTTCCGTCGCCAAGACAGTATGTGTGGTATCCAGCGGAACAAGTGTGATCCTGCCAGACAAGGCTCTGTTGGAGAAGATACTCTGAGCCGCCTCCGGGTCGCAGTAGATGTTGAACTCAGCGTGGGGGGTGATGTTACCGCGAGAATCATCGCGGTCCCCGAATGCGCCGCCCATTATCGAGAGTGCGCGTAGATGGCCCGCCACCTCAGGGAACGTGGCGAGGAGCAGGGCGACGTTCGTCAGCGTCCCCGTAGCGACGAGCACGCAGGTGTTGGCCTCCGTCGCCATGATCGCAGTGTGCATGGCGGTTATAGCATTGGCCGATTGCGCGGTAGCCGTCGGGATGGGCAGCAGGGCTGTCCCGTCGATCCCGCTGCTGCCGTGGATGTCCGGGGCGTGTACCGCAGGTCGCATGAACGGTTTGCGACAGCCGGAGTACACCGGGATCGAGGCGCGGCCGATCGAGGTCAGGATGCTGAGGACGTTGTAGGTCACCCGTGAGAGGGAGGCATTGCCGTGGACCGTTGAGATCTGGGCGGTCAGTGGAAGGAGGGCGGAAAGAGGAGGGGAGAATGTACCCCCAACAGGTCCAGATTAGGATGCTCGGCAGCGAGGATGATCGCGAATGCATCCTGTCCGTGTCAGCTGGAGTTTCGGCGGCGTTGGTAATGGGAGGGAGCGTTACATCGTGACCTAGAAGTAGAATTAGCTATCCGTACATAGCTTGAGCTAAGCTGCGTTGTGGTGGGGGGCGAACCTGGGTCGCAATCGATCCAAATGGGAGTCTTCTTGATAGTCATTGTAGAGATGATGTCTGCAAACAGGGAGGTGGAAACTCGAGCGCTTTATATCCTCAGTGATAGCCCTGTATTTGTCTCGCTGTACATGCGTACGTGGATGCCGGTAAACACCGATTCAGCTGGGTGCGTGGTTCTGTCTAGGATGTCGACGAAGATAACGTTATAACTGGGGGGTTGGAAACCGTCGATGCCGCAGGAGGCATCATGACCTATGGTCGGCAGTGGTTGATACTCAATTGCATTCAATGCGATCGATCCTATGATATGAAATCCCGCCGCTCATAGCACTTGAGACATTATCAGATCAATTCGACCAAGGTTTTTAAAGATAACGCAGTTCCATGGTCAAGTCGCCCTGGCTTACTGGCACGATGCTAATATTCTCTCCCCAGAGGTAACTAGCGTGCTAGTAACTAGTGCATGCAAAGAATCTTGGAACTTCACAGCCAGCCTCTTCTGGCAGACCCACCAGCATCATGGCTATTCTCCTTACCTCACCATATCTAAATGTCCAAATCCACAGCAGCAACAGATCACAATGCGCTTCCCGAGAACCTCGGCCCCTCCAATCTCGGGACAAAGGAGCAGTTCGTCCCTACATTCCCAGTTCTCAGTCCCTAGTGCCCCCGCCATCAGCTAACCCACCAAAAAAAAAAGCTGGGAAAACGCCTACGTCCGCGAGACCCAAAACTTCCTAGAGAACCCTTCCGACGAGGGGGTAATCTGGTTCGAGGAATCCGGTGCGGAAGAGCGCATGATCCGGTACCTCTCCACGCTGCCGCTGTCGCCCGACGCCTCGTTCCTCGATGTCGGCACGGGGAACGGACATCTACTCCTCGAGCTACGCGAGGCGGACTTGGGTTACTCCGGTCCGATGGTCGGGATAGACTACTCCCCCGCGAGCGTCAAGCTGGCGAAGACTATCGCTGAGCAGAGGGAGCAGGAGGTGCGGTTCGAGGTCGTGGATGTCATCAAGGACGATCTTACGGGTGCAGACTGGGTGCCGCAGGGCGGGTTTGATGTCGTGCTGGATAAGGGTACATTCGACGCCATCTCGTTGAGCGGCGAGGCTCTGGCGGATGGACGGCGCGTGGTGGAGGCATACCCTGCCAAGGTAGCTGCTGCGATGAAGAAAGGTGGGTGGCTCGTGGTCACGAGCTGTAACTGGACGGAGGAGGAGCTGGCGCGGAGGATTGTGGCTGGTGCGGATGGCGAACTGGCGATCCATGGGAGAGTCAAATATCCTAGCTTCACGTTTGGAGGGGTCAAGGGACAGACGGTCTGTACGCTTTGCTTTAGGAGAAAGGAGTAATCCATGAGATATCATTCGTATACCTGCTTGACCTGGAGGTGCCCACGGGGACGACCCCTCGGTTTCAATTCATTCGATGGGAGAAAAAGAGGACATCGGGATTCTTTGGCTCTGGGAAGTACCGATATCTCTCCTCTACCCCGCCCAACGGCCCCACTTCCGACGTCAACCCAGAAGGCAGACAAGCAAACGGATGTGAAACGTGGTCACTCGCATCTATGTGGCTGGTTCGTCCACCACCCCACAGTAACTAACGGGAAACCGTACGTCACCGCAGGGAGAAGGGAGGGAGACGGTCCGGGGTGAGGTCGGTTTAGAGATGTCGGAAGGGGGAGTTTTTTTTCTCGGGAGTACGCTTGTCCCCAACCCAGGCACTGTACATATCTTAATCATTGGTTGCAGCGACGGTGAATACAACAACCCCGCGGCGGGTAAGAAGTGTCGAAGAGTCATCTGATACATATAAAAATCCTGCCTGCCGACATCATGGCCCGGGCTCAAACACTGCACTGACACGATGTTGGTCCTTTTTCTTTGTTTTCCCCACTACTGTTTTCTTGCATTCAAAAGGAAAGAGATAAAAACCCCTCCCAAGTACTATGACGAACACTTCGCTTGAAGTACCGAAAGAAAAGAAAAGAAAGAAGAAAAAAACAAAATAACAGAAAAAAGCAAGAGGGAGAAGTAAACGAATTCCCCGTTAAGATAGCACCACTTTCCCCAACGGCAACGGCAAAGACAACGACGTCGGCGACGACGTTGGCGACGACGATTTCTTTTTGCGTTTGCGTTTGCTCGCCACCTCTAGATCTCAGCTTATTCTTGCGCTCCGCCTCACTTCGGTCTTGGGATATGCGCAACCCAAGTGAAGAGCCGAATCGACTGGAACACGAAGGGATAGGGCCAAGAATAAAAGCAGGAACAAGACGGGAGCAGCTGAAAGCGAGCTACCCGTGATAGGAAGAAAAGAAAGCAGATAGGAAAGAATAAAAACAAAGAAGTAACACCCCTTATCTCCTACCACTCTCTGACCTCTCCGCCAGGGCCAAAGAATTCGAGACACCTCCAAGCCTTGATGCACTCTTTGCTGACCTTCCTAACTGTGTCCTCATCGATCTCGATTCCGAGACCAACGCCGGTTGGGCACTTGACGAAGCCCTCGGACACGTCGAAGATGGACGGATTCTTGAGATAGCTGCAAAGGTCGAACGTTCCGGCGCCTGGGGGCGTCATCTTGTTGTAGTGAATGCCGAGGGACATCTCCTGGATCACAAAGTTGGGCGATGCCACGGCAACCTGCAGCGAGGCGGCAAGGGAGATCGGGCCGAGTGGACAGTGGGGGGCTGTGTTTGTAGAGTCAGTCATGAGTCGTCACCCGAATGGTGGGGGGCAAGAAGAGGGCGCAACTAGCGCACTAGCGCACTAGCGCGAAAAGGACAATGGGCGTACCGAGGCCGACGTCATACGCCTCGCACATGGCAGCGATCCTACGGATCTCCGAGATTCCGCCGCAGTGAGACACGTCGGGCTGAAGGATGTCGATGCTAGAGGCCTCAAGGAACGGCTTGACGTCCCAGCGGTTGTAGAGGCGCTCACCGAGAGCGATCGGAATGGTGGTCTGCTGAGAGAAGGCCTTGATCGCCTCGGGGTGCTCGGACAGCAATGGCTCCTCGATGAACAGCGGCTGGTGCGGCTCGAGCAACTTGGCGAGTTGCTTTGCCATGGGCTTGTGTACGCGGCCGTGGAAGTCGAGACCAACGTCCAGTCCTTCAGCCTTGACGGCCTTAAGGCGCTCAACCGACGCGGTTAGAGCGCTGGGGGAATCCAACCAGCCAAGATCCTCGGTGGCATTCATCTTGATGGCCGTGAAGCCCTGTGCCTTGCGTTGTTTACTAGTGCCGCCGGAGAAATAAAAAAAATGTCAGCTTCCTCATGGATTGCTCTATACACAACGAACAACTGATCCGGGGCGTGGGGAATGTGCGAGAAAACAGCGGGCTGGGGGCTGGGGGGAAGGGGTCTGCATACGCTTGAGTGGCCACATCGGAAGGCCTGTCACCACCAATCCACGCATAGACAGCGAGCTTTTCACGCAGTTTACCCCCCAGCAAAGAGTAAACTGGAACTCCGAGTTTCCGCCCTACAGTGTTTTCCGACCCCCAGTCAGTCAAGAGCTCTTTTTTCTTCCTCCAGATAACCCCCTAGGTACGGTAGTGGCGAGGAAGGAGGAGACGGTATATTAGGTATTGGGCAAGAGACCAGTTAAACAGAGCGATGGTGAGCGGTGGCGGCATGCAGGTGAATAATTCACCTTTCAGATCCCAGAGGGCGATGTCAATGCCCGAGATAGCGGACATGAAGACAGCGCCGCCACGGTAAAAGCCCAACCGCCAGGCCACCTGCCAGATGTGCTCGATATCACTGCATGAAGGGTTAGTCCGATGTTCATAGTGTGTCACAACACCCTGTTGAGGAGGGATAGTTGGGCTATGGATTGTTTTTTTTTCTTTTTCGGCGGTGGACTTACTCTGCTTCGTAACCAACGAATCTGAGGATCAGCTCGTTCAAGGAACCCTCGATAGCTTCAGTATGTCCCTCGAGCGTGGATTCTCCCCAGCCATAGAGACCGTCCTCCGTGGTGACCTTGACGAAGAGCCATCTTGGGAGAACGCGGAAGTACTCAATTGACTTGATCTTAGCCATTGCTGTTGTTGAGGTGTTGGCGGATAGTGACGGAAGTGCTGCAAGTGGAGGCGGGTTTTGTCAGCAAAACAGAGGCCAATTACAATCAGGAGTTGGTGTGGCTATCAAGGAAGAAGTGGTCGAAGCGGTGATAAAGAGGAAAGCAGCCGGAGGACGTGATGGTTATATATGTACCTAAAGCCGGCGGAAACTACAGCGGTAGGATATCTATCTATCGGAGCAGTCAATCGGGAGCAATGGCTTAGGGTATTGCAGGATTTGTTCGGAGGTGAAGAGGGTGTTGTGGATATGAACAAGGCAGCTTTCGTGTTCGTTTATATATCGCTCGGAAGACAGTCTTCAAGCTCTCCGCAATTTTAGGACGTTTACACTGGAGGGAAGCCTGGCCCATTGATTGCCATCGTTGATATTGATTGATATCACATCTTTGTGGCTGCATACATATCAACGGTACAAAGTACCGGACTCTACGTCCATGATGTCTCAGGCGTCAACTCCTGAGCCCTGGCGCATCGGAAATTACTTTGGCACCTCTGACGTCCCTGCCAGCCACGCAGACCAGACCTGCACTGGGGTTCGCTTCTCTCGGGGTTCATTCGGAAGCGTCTGCTGCATATGCAGGCAATGTACAAGGGAACGAGAAGAAGGGTGTTGTGAACACAGCTCTCGGTCGGTCGGCTAGACCATCGTACTCCGATACTGAGCAGTAGGAACCGCAGACCCATGTAGGCAGAAGGAAGCAGTCAAAGAAGTAAGTGCATACTATAGCAGCGTGCAAAGACAAATGCTAACCGACAAACAACCAACAACGTCACACGATATTCGCCCCGATGCATAGAGCAGTCCTCCGACGACACATCCGAGCCCAGATAGTGATGCCGAGCCAGAGAACCCCGGATCATAGACCACCAGCCGGCCATGTCACGGAGGGGAAAGAGCAAAACACAACAAACAGGACTCGAATATGTTTTGCCGTCCATTGCGAGAGATAAGAGCTGCAGCTTTCCACATTTCTGGTGTAAATTTAGAGCCCCAATGGTTTGGCCGCCGTTGGCTCTGGGAGTCCGTTTGGACTGGCCAAGTATCAAAGATTGTCCGTTATCCGTTGGCGGTTGTCGTTGGAACTTCAGAAATGCCGAGAACCGCCTGTATCCCCGCCGTGCATAATCACCTCAATGTTTCGCGTGTTGGTGGTGATGGTGGCGGCGGCGGAAGGAGGGGTTGTTGGGCTGGATTCCTGCACACGGCTGAGGATCGACGGTGGAACGGCAGCAGCATCAGATGGCCAAGATGTTTGGCCGGATATGTTGTGGGTGCCCAACGCCTGCTGCCTGCCCGCCTGAAGATAGATACATAAATGGATTGAAAGGTAGCGAGTGAACCAGAGTGGTAGGTTTGCTAGTTCCGTTCGAGGGCGACCACCGGATAGGTGGATTGAGGGTCTTCGGCATTCTTGGGAAAGTAACGACCGAAATCGCCTATCAGTAATGCCTGACATCGACGCTCGATATCTCTAGCAAACCGGCGGGGCTGCACGATCCACGCTTACGACCGGTTCGCCGTCGAGGGACGTAGTAGTAGCTCATGCTCGAAGCCGAGAAAGAAACACCCTCAATGCAATGGACGGGTTGCCGGGAATCGGTCTGTTCGGTGGGAGAGCCGTGGATCGCTCAGACAAGAGAGCTGGGGAGAGGGAGAGTGCCCACTGCCATCGAGATCGCAAAATTCCGACCAGGACTGCAATTCTGGTCCCTGTGCTTGGGATTGCTCAGTTCGTACGAAGGTACGAAGGGCCGCCAGCTGCCTTTTCTCCCCTCGGTCTACCGGTGCTCCTGCAACATATTTCCGGACACCGATAGATACCTATCGTTGGATGGCTGGCCACAGAGACGCTTGGGGGGAAAGCGAGAGGGCGGAGTGCTATATCGCCGGGCGTTCATGGGAAGAGATGCATAGCACCGGTAGGGCCGTACGCACGCAGCACGCACAAGAGTCTTCAGTATCTGCCATGCTCGTACGTCTTTGTCCTGCACAATTGGAGCCAGCAGTAGTCGGGGCGCGCTACTCCACTGGCCGCGGGGCCACACAACGCTTGTGGCTGCTGGATGCGGTAAGGCTAGTACTGACTGCCAGGGTCCGCTGGAAAGCCGGGTGTCTCGGATTTGTTTGCGGAAGAGAGGGGTTGCATTCTCTCCGCCAGCGACCAGTTCTCACCCCAGCTGTAGTTGCCGAAGGAGTTCGGACGGCTGAGGTCAGGTTGAGCGTGCACCACAACGACTGCCGGCCGCCAGTCAGCTGGGCCACCAGAACCAATCGTCAACCAGATTCGTCCTCCTCCTGGATGTCCTCGTCTACCCCCGCCCCCTCGTTTCCCCTCTTCTTTTCATCGCTCTCGCCCTACTGACTCACCCACCTAATCACTCCATCCTCTGTCTTCTTTCGATGTTCTAGAGTAAAGCCCCACCACAGGTTCCGGAATGGCAACAATACGGGCTAATGCATGCGGAAACCCCAGAGCAGACTCAGTAGAGTGGCTAGGAAACGGTACAACCCAGGGATAAGACGGAACGGAGTCGATATGCTTCCTCTCCGCCGGTCGTCTCTCATTTCGCAATTGCCGGGCTTCGTGAGGAGCGTGTATGGTTGATAGATTGCTGGTGCAGGTGTTCGAAACTCAGTGCGGTATGTGGTCATAGATAGTATCGACAATCGGAAAAGCTGCGGGCCCTCATGCGGACCGGAGAAAAGATGTCATGGTAACCAGCCAATTGCTCGCCACAACCGCCAGCTGCTTGCCTACCCTACTTGCCAGCTCGCTCATAAATAGAGCGTGCTTGCGTGACAGGGCTGGCGCGCTCGCTGCATAGATGCTCCTCTCGCATTCACATGCAGATATGGACATCTAGCCTCCGAAGGACACATTTCGTCGATGAGCTCATATACCGACGATGACGAGGGCCCTCTCTGTGCTGTGCAGCTGCTGCAATCGTATCGTGCCTCGCAGGAGACTACTTTCCGGCCCTTCGAATCATCTGCACGGATTCCGCGATTTCGAAAAGTGATATGATCCGTATATGTGGTTGTGGGGAGCTTGCCTTCCGATCCAATAATGCCCCCTGACAGTGGCTCGGTGAGAAGCTCATGGCAGCAATCCAGCACACTCCCGACTCCGAGTGGCTGCCTTCCCGACGCACAGCACCGGTAAATCCTGCCAATAGGAGGAGGTGCCGGAGATTGCAACCGAGGAGGCCATCACGACCTCAAGTTGTCGTCGTCGTTGTCGTCGTTGTCGTCGTGTGGTTAACGCCACAGATTATTGCTGACACCTTAATAGTGATGACAGCCCCTTCCTCATTGAGAGGTAGATGTGTTGACGGGGAAGCGGTCCGGAAACTCTCCATATCCCCCCAATAAGCTTCGACTCGTAGAGGACCGCCGTAGAGGGAGTAAAATGCATCGTTCATCTGTCTCCACCCTTCCTTGTCAGGCCAGCCAGCCAATTTCCAGCTGCCTGAGCACGTTGCCAATGTGTTCGAATGCTGTGCTCACCGGGTAGGTCTTTGGGATTAGCAGAAGGAGTAGCGGGGGGTTGGCGGGAGAGCTCGATGCTTATGGTCTTCCTGTTTGGTTATGGATGGACGTGGTTCCCATGGCTGATAAACGCGAGTAACTCACTTGCGATCACCCGCGTTTCTCATTTCAGAGTTGCACCGAGGGTCCTGCCAAGTTGGAGGCCAATGCAGTTACTTGGGCCAAGAGGTCCCCAACGGGTCGAATAAGCACCAGATAAACAGAAACTCCAGGCAGGCCGAAGAAACATATTTGTTGGACCAGAGAAGGCACCAATCAACAGCAATTTAGTCACGACGGAACGTTTGCATTGCCCGATCACTAATCCTGGGGTCTCGGGTCGTATGTCGCGTTCGAATTCGGAATCTGAGGTTCATCGGCTATGTACCTTTAAGTTATTGCGTTCACGGCTGGAATGGCTCAGCACCACTCCTGCTCGTCCGGTCCTACTCCACCGCCATCAAATGTCCCGCTGCACATAGCTGGCAATGGTAGAACGAAGCACCCATACCCGTGCTGGACTGTGGTGGAGATGAAGCACGGCTCGCTGAACAGTGCTTGCCAATCCAAACCGGTCCGCCCGCTCTATCGGCCGCTATAGTTAGCAAGCAAGCAAGGGCCGGACAAATAAAAACCAGCCATCGACCTGGTATCCCGCAAGCCTTCGGACTTTCGCCATCGACCGAAAAGAGAAAAACCGGACGAACGGCTCTTCTCGGACCATTGCAAACCAGTCTGCCGGGAGCCATAACCAACCCGGACACGGAGCAACAGTGAGGGCATCCTTCTCCACTCCACTCCACTCCACTCCACTCTACGATGCGAGGTTGAGTTTATGTGCTATCGATGCAGCCGCGCTCTCAATCTCCGAATGGTTCGTACTGTGGAGGCATTGAGCTGTCTAGCTGTCCGAGCATCGCCTGACATCGGGGGACGTACGCGAATAGAGCAGCACTTGTTTCTGCACCACAGTTCTTCAGTTCTCCGGGACACCGAAGGGGCCCCCATATATCTGGATCCAGCGCAGCGCACTCGGAATAATTTGGCTGGTCCGGAGGATTAGAGGAGTGGCCGGAGAGGTTCTCAGGATTGAGGTGCAGAGTGGGGGCGACACTCGAGACTGTCGGCCAATGCCCAAGCCTGGAGAGAGCCTATATCTTCAAGGCACCGGAATGGAGGGCCAATATGCGGAGGCACTTCCCGGAGGCAAAATACGACAGTCACGTACTCCTCGGAGGAGGAGCACAAGGCAGAAATTGATGCAGCCAAGGCAATCCATCCAATATGTACGGACTCGAATCACCCAAGATAAGTGACTGCCGGTACAGTCTCTCGAGAGTGCATTGTAGCCAAAGCATGCTTGGAGACTAATAGATTGGCCGTTAGTCGCCAAACCTGGGAACTCGCGAGAGATAAATGGCCTACATACCGACTGTATATGTATGTATATGTATTACAAATTGAGTGTTCACGGAGAAACGTGGCAAACAGTGGCATCACGTCACATCACAGTGCCGCCGTCAGCCCCTATCTTTGCTTCCGGTTCGGCGTATGTGCGATGTCGAGTTCACATCTGCCGGACTGGTTGGCTGGCCGTAACGAATGCGAGAGAGCTATGAATACATGCCTATAGTGTGAATGTGGTAGATCTGGAAGTACCGGCGACGTATTACCTAGACAGATGGCGATGATGTACATCATGCATAGGGCACCCCACCCAGAGTACCATTGACATCCGGGGAGTTCTCGGAGAGGGTATCCGCCTTGATATTGGTTGACTACGGGGCCGCTTCTACTGGCGTGGGGTGGGTGGCTCGATCAACCTCGAACAGACGATCCCGAGCGCAGATAGGCTGGGTCCTCGAGGCGCGTATAGGAGATTGGGGGACGACTTCCGAAGGTTAACGGATATGTGGGGGAGGGCAGGCAGAGGAGCATTTTTATATACATACTTGCGTTTGGATCTGGCCATAGTTACCTGTCCGTCGCACGTGTGGCTTAACACGTCCATTCCGCGTCCAACTGTACCCTGACCACCGTATCTCCATGGAAGTTTCAGCTCCTCGGAGCCCCCAAACCCGGCGGAAGGGTTAAGCTCGTAATCACTGGCAATGAAGGTTACCTTCCGCAGGATGAAGTTCTGGCCCCTAGCGCACCCCGACTCCGACCCGCATGTCCCACTTCACCATTCGGTCATCCCAATCCGCACGGCCTTCGGTGTGGATAGCTGCTTGCGCATGTGGTGCTGGACCGACTGCCGAGTATGTAGGTATGCAGCTACCGCAGTGTCCCTTTTGTTTCGTGGCTCGTCACAGCTCAGTGGAGAGAAACACCGATTGGAGACTTTTGCTTTCCGGTAACATTGCCAACCATTGCTTCCACTGCTGCCCTGCGTCAAGCTACAGCCTACAACTATAATGCCCCTCTTGTATTATAGTGATCTGGATGGGGTGGTGCCTGTCAATCTTGGATCTTGATCGGAATCGGCCATAATGCATCTCTAAAGAGTTTAGTAAAGTATTTAAGTGTCTTTCTCCACAGACGCAGGTAGAGCGGTCTGCATGCGCACCTCTGTCGGTTGGTTCATGACAGTGGGTGGGGTGATGTGAGTCGTCAGGCGGCGACAGGACGTCGCAGGCCGGGGTGGGCATGATGAGGCTGGAACGGTTGAAGAAGGAGGGCTAAGACCCGTCCAGAAGCAGCCGTCTTGACGGATCGCCAGAAGACCTAATAGGCGCTGGCTGAAGCTCGTTGGTTGGGGTTTCCCCCAGTGCAGAGAGCCAGCTCCGCCAGCTCCCCGCCTGCCATCCATCGCCAACTACCGCTCGCGGCTGCAAGAAAGACGGCGCAAACTCAAGACAGCACAGAAAAACCTCAGGGCTCTGGAAGCGCTAAACGACCGGCTCAGGACAGCTCAGAGTCGGCTGGGAGAGAATAGCAGCCCGAAAAAACGCGTTCTTCGTCACGGCCAGCTCGAGCAGGAGAGCAAGAAGGAAGGACGTTTCCACTATCTAGCAAGATACACCAAGTTACCTAATCGACCCCGGCCAGTAGCTCGGTTGGCCTCCATCTTCGCTCGCTCCTACCAACCGACCCACCAACCGCGACCATCCCGTCCTCCTCCGCAACCACAACCACAACCGCCTCCCTCAACCTCCTACTTCCGCAGCCACCTCCACTACACCCCTCCTCCGACTAGCCGACAGCTGGCACCGCCTTAGCTTCGGTCGCACCGTTCCCGACCGACCGATCTTATCGTCTCTGTGACTTTGTCGGCGGCCTCACCTCTTGGTCCCACCCCCTCCCCAGGCTGCATATGCCTCCTGCCAACACCCCATCGGTAAACACTCACTCACACTCGTAGCTTCGTTGTTTTCAGCAGTTGGTTTTGCTTTCTTTCGCGAACGAAACGATAGAGAAAAGCACCCCCGCACTAACAGTATGTATTTGTGCTGCGCATTCAGGACACGCCTTCGTTGTCGCCGCATCGAAGATCGGACACCCTTCCCCGCGTTGCCGAGCTTGACGCTCGGAACTTCCAGACTATTGTTCGCTATCCACTACCTCTGATCGACGAATCCCTCAGGCTTCGGACCTCTGGGCAACCGTTGAATCGCTCCCACCGGCATGATCCAGCTGGTACTAGCGGACTAGATGGCGGTCGGTCGCGACGACCGGGCGCCAGTCGTCCACGTCGCAATTCCCGAGACCAGGATCTCCGTCATCCGAGAGAGCACGCCTATGGTCCCCGTATACCGCTGGTGCGGCCCGGCGAGCGGCAATCGGTCTACGACTGGGCCCCGGTCCCTGCTCCGGTGCCTCCTGCTTCGGCCCCTGGGATCGATGATGACCTGACAAGCCGTTCATTACCGCCACCCTTCGACCACGAAGAATACTTGGCCCGGTATTTCCCTTTTATGAGCAGAGACTTTTCGGCTATGTTTGAAGCTGGGGGGTTCCGTTTGCCGGGCGATGCTCCACGATCGCAACAGCCCGATCTGTTCGGCGGCATATTTACAACAGGTAGTGATGGTGGAGGAGCTTCAAATTCATCGTCGTCATCTGTTACTACCACTAGCTCCTCTGCGACCGCTCCTGCTTCTGCACGGATTACCCATCCACGGCGACGTTCACGAGTTTATTGGCCGGAGCCGGCGATGTCGTCGAGCAGAGATCACCAGGATAGAGATAGGATGATGGATGATGCGGAGTGGGATGGCAGTGATACGATGTTGCTTTCCCGATTGTCCAGGGCTCGATATGCATATGAGAGGTTGTCGGATTCGCGTCTTCCGGAGGCATCCAAGGAAGTTGAAAAAGCAATTGAGTATCTTGCGAAGGTCCGCGGGTGCAGAACTACCCGAGAGAGCATATCCTTAGTTGTACGGCTGGGATTTTACAGCGAAGACGATTGGGAGCGGTTGCTCGACGAGCATCCCAACTTTGATGATTTTGTCTCGGATACATCCTTCCTGCGGGTTGCTGAAACGTCGTGGTTGGAGGCTGGAGGCATATTCTGGGGATCGCAAATCGCACCTGCGATGTCACCCGTTCACGACACCTCGTCGACGCGTTCAAACGCATCTTCGAGCGGCTCAACCTCTAGCCAATGGACCGTGAAGCTCAGCATATCAAGTATCGATTATTGGCAATTGCGCCTCAGTAAGTCCACTCTGCTTCCCACCGTGATACCTATTCCGTTGAGAGAGACACAGATGGCTGATCAAGCTTGGTTTTCATGCTTACAGCGGGTACGATGGAGGCGTTCACGGATGCGAAGACCAACATCAAAACCTATTTCGAGGGCGAGATTATTGACTTCAACGGACACACATTCCAAACCTTCACGTTCGCAAGTACGCTGGCGGACGATGCCAATAACTGGCGCAAGCTAGATCCTTTTGTTGACCTGACCAACAAAGAACTCGTCAAGAGTCTTGTGTCCCGGAAGTTCATGAAGGAGCTCAACGAACAATGGTTGTTTTTGCGCATCAAGGGTTGGTCAACCATATCAATCGCTCGCCGAAGTCAAATTAACTAATGATACCATGTAGAGCTCGACTTTATCTCTCCGGTTCCAGAAGTAGACGTGGGGGGTCTCACTATTGGTGGCTTCTACTACCTTTCGCTGAGGCGAGACGATGGTCGTATCCAGGGCTATTATTACGATTCGCAGAGTCAGCCTTTCCAAGAGCTCACGTTGATGCCCAGCAAGCGGTTGTTCCCATCATATCAGTTCAGGTGATGAGGTTCTTTCACCGAAAAGACGGAAGGAACCCCCAATTCGCCTGCTTTGGTTTTTTTGTGTTTTTTGTTCCCCCTTCTTTCCTGTTGTGTATCCTCTTGCCCTCCATGCATCCGTCGTGCTTCGTAACTTCTTGCCTGAGTGTGGGTGTAATGGCTGGTGTAAACCTGTACTTTGACATTTGTTCATTGCGTTTACGATGATGGTGTTTGTCTGCTTTTCTTTTTCTTTTTTCCTTCTCTCTTGCCATGATTTGTGTTTTTTTTTTTGTACGAGGCGCTCGGGGATCAGTTTTAGGTATCGGGTGGAATCGGTTCGGCGATGGGGCTTTTTCTTCTTTTCCTTCTTTTTCTTTCCTTCCTTTTTCTCCGATGTGTACTTCCGGGCAATGAAATGGACGACAGGCACGGCAGGGCGATGGAGGATGACAATTAGGTGGGTGAGGGGAGGAAGAGGAGGTGTACGAACAGTTTATGCACCACAATGGAATATCTACTCGGGAAACCCCACTGGGAACGATAGTTCTCTGTGAATTTCAGCGACTCCCCCGACTTATTTGCGGAAAGTTTTGCTGGCGGCTGGTACCACATCAACGCAAACGTTCTCTCCCCCCCCCCCCCCAAAAAAAAAAAAAGCCCCAAGAAAGCAAAACCGATCAACTATGTACCTTGCGCCATTTGCAACCCAATTCTCGTTACATACTCTAATCATACATATACATGCATACACTACCCCCAGAGCCAGCTACCGCGCCATCCGCTTTCCCTCCAAAAAGTTATCCACACTGGAGACCATACTAATGGCCTTATTCGTAAAAGCGACGAAACCGTCGAAGCCAGCGCTGCCGCCGCCCGTGGCAGATGCGGGAAGGTACTGCAGCTTTATCTCCGTCCGTCGCCCACCACTGATGCCGCCCTCCACCGCCGTGCGCGAGAACTTGTAGCCCTTCTCGACCAGTTCCGCGACGCGACGGAACTCCATGCCGACGAATTGGTACGAGATCAATTCCGGGGCCGATGCGTCCGGGGGCGGAGAGGCGGAATCGGCTGGTGGGGAGGTGCCCTTGTTGTCGCCTGGGGGTAGGACCATCCACCGTGGAATGTGAAGGTCCAGCTTGGTGCACGCACGGAGGGTGTAGTTTTCCGCCACGTTGAGCTGGGAGTTCGCGACAAAGCGGGACCATTCGGATGTGGCGATGCCGCCGACTTCGGGTGCGTCCTCGCGCACTTCGAGGTAACCTTCCTGGCGGCACGTGAATTTCAGGTCGCAGCTGAAGCGTGGGAGCATAAGGTCTGCGTGGGACTCTGCGCCAAGGGCAAAGATCCGCGGGGCCTGTGGGGACCCCGTGGAATCGTCAATGCCGAAGGTCATACGGATTGGGGGGTATTTCTCAAACGCCGAGGGGTGCGCCCAAGGAGAGGGGAGGAAACGCAGTTGGAGATATTCCCTCGAGGTGGCGTTCTCGAGCGGTGGCGCTGGTATCTCGAAGTTGGAGCGGCGGATGGGATCCTGAGAGAAGACGGGGATCCCCGCAAAGGTATGGCAAAACACACGAGGTTTATCTTGGAACAGTTGGATGAAACGTGGTATGTCAACCTCATACTGCTTGGTGGAGCGGATGTTGTAGTCATCGGTAATGATGCCATAGAGAAGGTGGCCAATCGTTGCCTCGTATTTTGTGCTGAACCGCCGGTCCAATGTGGCGTACGCTTTTTCGGATATGTCGTTCAGTGCTTCCCAGACGGTAGAGATGTAACCGCGGTCCCCACCCCCCACCCGTCGAATCACGTCGGCCATTTTGTACTTCAGTAGGTCGGCCGGGGCGCGAGTAGTCTTCTTGTACGGCGTCACCGGTTTCATTCGGCCCCATTCTCCGTTCCGCGCAGTCCATGGCAAAGAGGCGATCTCCGATGTGGGGAAAAGAGCGACCGTGTCCGTGTTGACGATAGGCGGATTGTACAGCAGACAGCTATTCGTGCGAAACTGCAAGTCCATTGAAGATATGAGGAGGCGCCGTGCGTCGTCGAGATTGTGCCGTGAAGGACCCAATGTAGATATACGAAGCTACAGCAACGATTAGCAACCTTGCAGAGAGTGTCTCGGAGGAAAAGGGGTCGCATACGGTATCCGGGGATGTGTTCTCGATGAATGTGTTCGTCAGCCGAGAAATGGTAGGAACGAACTCCTCCCTCAACGGCGCAATACGGTTCGTTGCGGAGATGGAAAACTCCTCAGTTATAAGCGCTCCAAGAGTTTCAGCGAGAGCCTTCTCGATCTTTTCTATGCTTACCAGACTGGCTTGCAAGGAAAGAAGCTGCTTGGCAACATCCACCGTGATCCGTGCAGAAGCGCTTTCAGCCCATTGCCGCAGGATACGTCCGTCTAAATCTATCAGTCACTGTCACAAATTTCTTCCCAGTAGCGGTAAAAGAACATCGAAGTAGCTATAACAGTGAAGGAGGAGGGGGGGGGGGGGGGGCAAAGGCGGGGGAAGCTTACCTTCGCCAATAAGGAAGAAGATATCTCTGGTAGTAATGCTGATTTCCTTGAGCACGATCACATCCTCGCGTTCCGCGATCTCCTCGGCGACGACCATTTTCCAGCGGTCCCGCATCACGGCGTGGATGATGTCCGCCTTCCTCGAGAACCGGCGATGGTCCGGCGGCGTAGTGCTGTCTTCCGGCACCGAGCTCTCCAAATAATCCTGCAACTGCGTCACATTGAACGCCTGGAGCAGCTGGTTGTGGAGCTGGTCGTATCGTTGCTGCGACACCCTCGGCTCGAGGGGCCGGGCCAGTGATATCTCCATCTTGGTGGCGTCAAGCAGCGCCTCCATCTCGTACGTGAGCACCGCGTTCGACAGGTTGGCCAGCTGCAGCTTGTCCAACGGTGAGATGGTGACGTTCGGTGCTGTGTATTTCGGCCGTGGCGGGGCGAGGACGAGCAAGTCGTGGGCCATATTCCCTAGTCTTTTCCCCACCATACTATTTATGGGATTGCCGGTCTTCGCTCCCGAGAGCCCGCCGGCGTTGCCGTCGTTGTTGGCGGGGGCAGCTGCATTGTGGTTATCGGCGGTGACAGTGGAGTGGTTCAAATTCGCTGCCGTGCCATACCGCAGTGCTGTACCGATGCGAGTGGCCGTCCAAGGCGTCGAGTATGCAGAGCGTGTGTAGCAGCGACAGCATACCGCAAGCAAGGAGCCTGTTGTTGGTGGCATATGAAGGTCGTTCGGAATTGTAGAAACACCGCCAGAAGAAAAGTTTGGATGTAGGTAAATTATTCCTACTAGCGCCGATGCGGAAGCCGTCTGGGCAGACGTAATTCACTCGCTCGATCACTCGCTCGCAAAGTTCATCGGCGACGTCTTGGGGATCCTTGAGCTCGAATGCAGAAACGATAAAACACAAACTGATTTTACCCCCATATATGAAAGGACCATACGCAGAAGAGAAAAAAAATCGACGCGATGTAACTAGTCAATCGCTCTAGGAAGACAGCGCAACAAGCTCATTCCCCAGAATCTCAAACGATGCCCACCGTCCAGTCCTCGTCCCCATCCTATCCGCCACGACCTCAACCACCATGCTCCCGTCAACCATGTTCCTTGGCCCTCTCCTGCCTCTCCCATCGACGTCGGGCTCGTACGGATGTCTCGAAAACAAGATATGGAGATCGACGCCGTAGGAGAGTGTGGGGCCGTTCGAAAACTTCAACGATGAGTCTGCAAAGACACTCTGCATTGTGCTGTGCTTGAACGCAGACTTCGGCTGAAAGCCCGGCGTGTCGTGAGGGACGGCAGTATGCGGCGTATCGTTCAGCAATAGCACGGCGATCCCGTAGGTCTTCGCTAGCAGGGCAAGACTGCGGAGGATTTCCGTGAGCATAGCCTGGCCTGCATCGGACCCATCGCACCTCAGCACATGCCTCTTCCCCGCCCCCGTCGGTGTGGGTTGGGTTGGGGGGGAAGGGGAGGAAACGTACCCTGAAGGTGACTCTTATCGACCATTGTCGCGTACGGCAACGTGACGTTATCGACAACAATCAGTCTCACGCCCTGCTTGGTCCGCTCGTACGGCATCTTCCCTTCGCCGTCTCCATCCTCCTCCCCCCTCTCCCTCCCCTCGTCCTCCGACTCGCCTTCGCTATCCGGCACAACGTCGCTCTCCCTTCGCCGCGCCCGGTGGTTGTCTCTGATCTCATCGACCGTCTCGGCGAGGCCATGGAGATCGAAGACGCGGGTGAGCTTTGCCCGCCCAAGGAGCGCGGTGGCGACGTCTTGCGAGGGAGACGCGGCGAATATGATTTCCCTGAGAGTTTCGACCGAGAAGATCCCGGTGGTATCGATCCATATAGCTTCGGTGGTCGGGTCACAGAGGAGATGCGAGGAGAACGCATGCATTGATATCTGGCGACGGATGTTAGCGATAATAATGACGGTAAAATGAACCGATCCAAGACCGCACCAGTGTCCGAGAGGCCGGATGTGAACCGGAGATAGAGGTAATAGAGCCATAGGGAAGCCCGCCCAGAAGGACGTCATCAACAGATGAGCAGGCAGTGGAAAGTGAGCCCCACGCCGCCGTCGGTGCGGACTCGGACAACGCGAGCAAAGTCGATGCGAGAGAAGGCTTGAGGGTAGATGTAGCCATGGCGTCTCGCCACTCCAGTGTAAGAGCATAAGTATGTAGTGAAGAGAAGACCAATTGTACGTTACATCTGGCCAACAAGGTGTCCTTACTCATCATTGGGATATGTGAGAGAATTGCAGCGTAGACAGGCTTTCATTTCAGCTTCCACAATGGCTTGTATCACATGAAGGGAATTTTTTTTAAAGTTCACGAAGAAGACTGGGACCAGGTGGAACACTTCCATTAACCCCGAAAAAAAATGCTTCCATCATTTCTCATTCACAACAAAAGAAAACCAAACCCATGGCCAGCAAACTTTTATCACAAGAACACCAGAAATCTCCCATCCCAAATACCCAGAAGAAAGCCGTTTATTTCCTGAATGGTCGTTAGTAATCTGAAGAGAGGTAATGTTGTGAGGAAACTTACTTGGTGGCCTTGACGGCAGCCTTGGTGACCTTGCCAACCTTGTCGATCTTGACAACCGACTTGATGACACCGACGGCAACGGTCTGTCTCATGTCACGGACAGCGAAACGCCCCAGGGGAGGATACTCAGTGAAAGCCTCGACACACATGGGCTTGGAGGGCTGCATCTTGACGATAGCAGCATCACCGGACTTGATGAACTTGGGGTTCTGCTCAACGCTCTTACCAGTACGACGGTCAATCTTCTCGATCAACTCGGCGAACTTGCAGGCAATGTGGGCGGTGTGACAGTCAAGAACGGGGGCGTATCCGTTTCCAACTTGACCGGGGTGGTTCATCAAGATGACCTGGGCGTTGAAAGACTCAGCACCCTTGGGTGGGTCGTTCTTGGAGTCTCCAGCAACGTTGCCACGACGGATCTCCTTGACGGAGACGTTCTATAGGAGACCAGTCAGCACGAGATGGATAATACGAGGAAAACAGCATACCTTGACATTGAAGCCGACGTTGTCTCCGGGAAGACCCTCGGTGAGCTGCTCGTGGTGCATCTCGACGGACTTGACTTCGGTGGTCACACCAGCGGGAGCGAAAGTGACGACCATACCAGGCTTGATAGTGCCGGTCTCGACACGTCCGACAGGCACTGTGCCAATGCCACCAATCTTGTAGACATCCTGGAGGGGAAGACGGAGCGGCTTGCCGGAGGGACGCTCGGGGCGGTCGATGGAGTCGATCGCCTCGAGAAGGGTCTTTCCAGAGGACTTTCCAGACTCCTTGGTCTCCTTCTCCCACCCTGAGCAATCCAATCAGTACCAAACCTCCAGACGAAGCGAAGGGATGGAAAAGCTAACCTTTGTACCAGGGGCAGTTGGAGGAAGCATCGATCATGTTGTCACCATTGAACCCGGAGATGGGGACGAAAGCGACGGTCTTGGGGTTGAATCCGACCTTCTTGATGAAGTTGGAAACCTCCTTGACGATCTCCTTGTAGCGGTCCTCGGACCACTTGGTAGTATCCATCTTGTTGATAGCGACGATGAGCTGCTTGACACCAAGGGTGTAGGCGAGCAGAGCGTGCTCACGAGTCTGGCCATCCTTGGAGATACCAGCCTCGAACTCACCAGTGCCGGCAGCAATGATGAGGATAGCGCAGTCGGCCTGGGAAGTACCAGTGATCATGTTCTTGATGAAGTCACGGTGACCGGGGGCATCTGTATCGACCCGTTAGCAAGCAAAGAAGTCACAGCAGGACAAGGGACCAACCAATGACAGTAACGTAGTACTTGGGAGTCTCGAACTTCCAAAGAGCGATATCGATAGTGATACCACGCTCACGCTCGGCCTTCAGCTTGTCCAGAACCCAGGCGTACTTGAAGGAACCCTTTCCGAGCTCAGCCGCTTCCTTCTCGAACTTTTCAATGGTACGCTTGTCGATACCACCGCACTGGATAGATGGAGCATGTCAGCGAGTGTAATCGGAGAGGGGGGGTCCAATAGGCGACTCATATACCTTGTAGATCAAGTGACCGGTAGTGGTGGATTTTCCGGAGTCGACGTGCCCGATGACAACGACGTTGATGTGAGACTTCTCCTTACTGTGCGCAATTCAGTCAGCAATCGATGTGTATTAGATCAACGGGCAACGTTAATTGCGATCGCGGGCATCAGCCACACGATGGACCCGATGCGACAAGTCGCAATCGAGTGAACCGTGGGTCGATGTGGGATGCGAGCAGAAACGACCCCGTCGAGAATCAAAAGCAGCGGAAACTTACCCCATTGTGGCGGCTGGATATAGAAAATGCGGGTATGTTGGTTTCGGGGTATATGATGATACTCAGAAGAACGTAGGCTTGTTCGGTATGCTGTATTTGATCAGTTTTCGCTGAACAGAGCAGACGGGGTTGTGCTGATGAAGAAGGGGGGGCGGATGGGGGAAACAGGGTAAGATAGTTTAGGGTGGGGGAGGAGAAAACTCACAGTGACAAAGAGAAAAGAGAGAAGAGAGAAGAGAGAGAGGTGTAAGAAGTTGCGAAGGAAGCGGGGTTTATAAGGAAACAACAGTGCCCCTCACTGCCAAGGCGAGTCACCACAGACCTTAACTAGCGCGAGAACGGCGGGAAAGGAAAGGAAAAAAAACCTAACGAAAAAAAGTGAATACTGGGGGAGCACCGGCTAAGTAGCGTCCGATTGCCTAAACAGGCAATGGACAGGCAACAGAAAGAAAGAAAAAAAATTGAAAAAAGCCCAAAAAAATAAATAGATTGGATGCCTCACTCCAGAGAACGACCCACACAGAAGTTTGTGACTGCATGTTGGGACTGTGAGCCTCAACCCTGAACCGCGTGGTGGGGTGTGTGCAACTAAGGCCGCCCGTTCGCACAAGGTAAAAAAAATTTGGCTTTGCAGTAGCTCAGCCAGAACCCTAATCCCCCCCCAACCTGACGCCATGTTCGACCAAGAAGGAAAGACAGCGATGATAAATCGCCCCAGAGTGTGTGCTGCTCTAGCGCCCCACACACGGTGCGTATTCTTCCCGTCGAGCGTGAGGATTGCGTGTCTGTTCGGTTCGTGAATGCTTGTTTGTCTTTGAAATTCCTCAGACACGCACCAAGCGGTCTCTATCTAGCCCCTCGAGCGACCCCTCACTGCTCCATGTCTGTCCCTCCGCGAAGTCTGCATATCTAGCCCCTCACCCCTCTAGTGTCATGGTCATATATCTGTAACCTTGCACTACCCTGTCCAGCCTGCCTTGGGAGATCTCTGTCTGGCGAACCTGCTTGCCTCTCCTCCACCTTGCGAGTAGTGCACTCTATCTGCAAATGCTATCTAGCGAACGCCCCCCAAGATGCAGGATTCCAGACATCCGTCCGCCCGTGGAGAACTGTTGCCGCGCGACTAGCGCATGTTGTGGGCACCCAATCTCGTGGAGCCGCACACCCAGAAAGTACCCGCTGCGTACCTGCCTCGTATCTTGACGTCCTTCACGAGTGATCGCGGCTGCAGGAGAAGGGGCCGTTTCGTGGTGCAGATCGTGGCAGACCGTTCCGCCGCCGTTCTCCCGAACGCACCGTAGCGGTTTCTCGGCGAGTATGTACTAACAAGTAGTACATACATGCCCAGAGGTTGGATAAGCTCGGCGCAGCTTCCGTGACGTTGGTACATGTCATGTCGACTCACCTGCGCTCCAAACGAGGGTATGTAACTATGTAGGTCAGGCTCCGCTCGACAGACATGCGTTTCCCGTTGAGCGAGTTTCGCCTATGTATCGTTTGTCTTTGCGCCGGGGCCGAGATGGCTCCCACTGCCGCCACCCTCTCGTCTCCGGCGGAGGACGGTAGCGGAATCGCGCCGGCGGCCCCTAAACCTTATGCGTACATCTCGACGAAAATCCTCATGAATTCCATCACGACAGGGTTTTATGCTGGTTGCAAGAGTGGAGTACAACCTGCGCTGACCATCTCGCCGTGGATAGGGTTGGCTCCAGCTTTAGGTTGCGTGTTTCAACGGGTCTGTCGTCAGGTGCAATCGGCCTTTTTTTTTTTTTTTTTTTTTTTTTTGGTGGGGTCGATCGATTTCCGCTTTACGCGCAACATGACCTCGAGCTCGATGAACCCTTTTCACTGCGGAATCACAGACGATGGGCTTCGCGGTTGCTAGGAATTCCAATCCGTCGATCCAGGATCCAGAGGAAGGAAGCATGAAGGAGTGCAGAGGTTGGGCAAGTTCCGCAGCACGGCGCACGCAGAGGATAAGGACTGGAATTCCATCGAGGACGAAGAGCAGCTATGTGCATATATATCTACGCGAAACTAGGGACCAGGTCTTACGTATGCCATTCCCCTCGGGAAGATAACCTTCTCTGCCGGCCCCGTCTCGCGGAACATCTTCACGCTCAAAGACAACAAACGCACTCCTGCGGCTGGTGACTGTTCGAGGGGCCCAGCTCCACCGTCCGCAGCCCAGCCAGCAGCTCCCCCCCCCTTTTTTTTGCGCTGGCCCCCGTTCTTCTGCAACCACGAGCCGCAAGCCGGCAGCCGGCAGCACTCAGTCCTCCTGTGGAGCGCCAGATGTCGCGCGATGGGGGTTGTATAAGAGATCTTCGGGATATCCTCTTGCGGGCGACGAACCCCAAATCTCGCCCAGGAAATCGGAGGTCTCCGCCGCAGAAACACAGGCGCGGGGGTTCACGATCTGCCCAGCCAATGTGCATAAGTAACGAGCCGTGGGTTCGATGGTGCATCACAGTAGCTAGGCCACCTCCCTAGCCCGATGGCGCAGCTCGACGTCAACTTCTCTACTCGCAGAACGAGCCAGTCGCCGCCACGAGAGAGAGACTTCGTTTATTGCATCCGGCCCATCTAGATCACGGCAAATCACACCAAGTTTTCCTTGCCGCCCTGACTAATGGAGGTGAACGCCCCCATTAGTCAGGACGGTGCGGCACCCCTTTGCATACCAAACCAAACAGAACAACATACATACTTAGCTGCTCTCTTCCCCCAACCTGTCCTCCTCTCCCCCAACCCACCTCGTCACACCGCCTCTTCAGCCCCCCCCCCCCCACCCGCGCCCCGGGCCCCCGGGGCCCCCGCTCCCCCCCCCCCCCCCCCCCGCGCCCCCCCCCCCCGCCCCCCCCCCCCCCCCCCCCCCCCCACCTCTGTCTTCCCTAGGAAGGCTAATATAGCCTCACTGCGTCTCGCATCTGCAAAGAGCTTTGCCATATTCCACCTCCGCTTGGGTTTGCCAGTCTTTCCACCCAAAGGTCGGCCCTCCGCACCTCCCACGATCCGTAATTCCCGAAGAGGCGTTCCTCGAGTCTGAACTGCTCCAGAGACTCGCAGAACTAGCACTCATCACTGGTCTGGTTTCCCGTCCACTTGGGGTGTTCCGCCGTCAGGAGGTGGCTGGTAGTATCGTCTCGCGATGGTCTTCGGAGCTTCAGATAACTACGCATACATCTGGTCGATGTGGCTGAACATCTCGATTCCGGATGTCGTAGCGTCGGGTTTTTACTCGCCCGTAAGCCTAGTCTGATGACTCCTTCCAACTTGACTCCACCTTCGCTAGCAACCATACGCTTCAAGTGAGCAAGAGATGCTGGGGGGTATCACACGCTGGCCATAGCGGTCTGAGTAGCGGCAGAGCTCCACACCAGGCCCCCCTGGTTCGTCCGCAGCAAACTTTTCCCAGGTATCTGCTTGTTTGCTTCCTGCAATACCCTCACGTGCTGGGCACCATCTGATCTCCACATCCCACTCTTTCCAAAGCCTTTCCTGCCTGTAGGGGCATAGATTTGCCCTGGGCCAACATCTGTATTGAGCATGCGTTTAATGGCTGTCTGTGCATCCGAAAATATAGTCGCGCGGGGAATTCTGTGTCTCTGCCACCTGTCGGCGGCAATCTCAAGGGCTCTAACAAGTGCAGCACACTTTGCATCATATGCTTCCTGATTGGAGCCCGTGTGAGTTGTAATTCCCACCCACACACACAGTGACACTTGGCCTTGAGTGCCGTGGGCGCCAGACCACCGCATAACCCACTCCACCCAGGTCCGTCCGAGATCCGTCCGTCCGCAGTGAAAGACCGGGCCGATCTCTCTCGGCTTGCTCCCTGGCTGCTTTCCGACTGAGTGTGATTGTTTGAGCAGTGAGTGACTCTGCATCTGCAATGCATGTCATTTCTCGTGGCCCAGAGCGACTCGGAAAGATGGCCAGACGCCGTCCAATCTCACTAGGGAGCTCCCACCGGCTCTCTTGCTTTGGTCTCCAACTGGAAGCGAAGTGACGCCAGGCGTATCGCAAATCGTCTTGATCGGTTGTTGAGAGCAGTGACATCGCAGGTCCCGGACCGGACTCAAGCATGAGCTCGGTTGGCCGTCTGGAAGCAACTTGTAATCCCCTCGAGCCTGGGGTGCCGACAAAGGACTTGAAGCTCATTAGCTCGTCCAAGGGTTCCTCTTTCCTCGCCTCTCCACCATAGCTCTGAGCCATAGAGTGCAACTGCTTGCACGCAAGCCGTCTGAATCCGTCGGCAGTTCTCTGGGGTCATGCCAGTTTGACCACACGATCTCCGAATGCGGCCCTGCACTTGTCTAGCCGACTTGACCCAGGCTGCAGTCGTCGCCACGATTCCCGCCCAGCACCAATCTATCTGCGTCGGCTGTCACGAGTGATATCGCGTGTTCCCGCCCTTCTTAAGGGGGGGAAACGCAACCCTTCGTCCCCGGCAATCGATCTGGAGGCATCCGAGCCCGCTGCGGCCGTTGCTGCCCCTCTCGGAGCGAACAGGCGGTGAGTCAGTACATCTCGTCTCGGAGCGTAAGCTGACCAACCGAACACAGCCGGGGCGCCCACGCCCCAGCAGAGCACGTGCAGTCCGCTTTCGACAACCACCGATCGCATACGGCCGACCTGTATCACGGCAATGCCCCCCATCCACTGTCCAACCCCTTCTTTCCGTCGATCTTCGGCGGGCCCACTCTTCTCAGGATCTGAGGGTCCGCTCGACCGAGCGACACCGCATGCCTCCGGAGTTCGCACGAGTCACCGCCTGTGATCCTGCCCGCTCCGGCGCATTCGAGCACGGCCCAGTCAGTACCATACGTAGCGGACCCTCCACGCGGCGAGTGCTCAGTCGTGCACGATCCGCCACACGTCCCGCGGCTCGCCGCCATCCGCCCATCACCACTAGGTACTCGCCCGCCACCGCCACCGCCACCGCCACCGCCACCGCCATCACCACAGCGAGGCCGATTCATCCATCCATCCATCCCCATCCATCACACCCACGAAATTATTTTTTTCGCAATCGTCGGTCGCAAACAGCCATGCTAGGCAAGTAGGGGAGGGGGGGAGGGGGGTAAGGTCCGGTGGCAGCGCGCAAGGGGGTATCTGCAATCGATTTGCATGTTCGGCGGCTACGAGGGTTGGCACGCACGATCCAACCGATGTGTGCGCGCGGGGGGGGGGGGGGGGGGGGGCAGGTTTGTTTTGTTTTTGTTTTTTTTTTTTTTTTTTTATTTATATCGTTGGTTTCGGTGCAGATGCAGGGACGCATGTGCAATGTGTGTATGTATGTACGCAGTTGTACGCGGAGCGGCGCAGAATGGAGAACGACGGACTCTCCACTTGTTGCTGGTGCGTGGAGGGGATGGACGGGGATCCGCTTCCCGTTCCCCGTTCTGCGTGCAGATACATATGTAGAGTAGATGGATGGATGGATGGATGGATGCGTGAATCTATGATATCCATCCATCCATCCACCGGAAGCCGATGACTACTCCCCGGCGCTCAGCCCTGGCACCTCTGCGCACACGCCTCCGTACTTGCAAATGCATGCGGACGCGCCTCGCCGCCGGAACCCACTCTCGGCCACCTCCGTCCCGCTATCCGCGCCCGGGTGTTGCCGCTGTCCATCTGAACATCTGTATATACACAGTGCTGTCCGACATCTATGCCGTGTGCGAGGAGCGGACCGGCGCAGCACAGGCGACACAGCCGGGCGGATACCGCTGTCTCCGCACGCCCCGGCGGCCCGCGCGCTGAGGCGGTTCGCGGGATGGGGACGGAGCTCCGGCTCCAGTGCTGGCTAAGTGGCCGCCGAGCAAGCCGCGCTTGGCGCTCGGCTGCCGGTTCCCCACCGATTCGCGCCACGATGCGGCGTACTGCCGGTATCTATCTCCGTACAGATGTCAGCCAAAGGACCACTTCCTGCCTGCCCGCCTGCCGGACACACGCACCCGCCTCCGTGCCGTCCGTCGGGCGACATCTGTTGCTGGCGGCGGGGGGTACACGCTCCGGGTCGGTCCCTCCGCACGAGAGACAACCACCCCGTCGCCGCAGAGTGCTCTGGCACGAGCCAAGGACTGTCCAGCACGCTTTTGGAGGGCGGGCTCTAGTGTCTGACCGCTCTGACGGCCCCCCCCGCCCCGGTGTCATCGTTCTGGCCGGTACGTACATATGCACACACCTAGGAATCTAGCCTTGGCCAGCCGCCCCGAGGTCTTTATTTAGCCCGGCCGCCCCGAGGCAGCTGGATGTCCCATGTTCCGGTCGCGGCCAAATGCGTCGGCCCATGGACGGGTGCCCGCCGTGAACTTGCTTTGCTTTGCTTTGCGTGCTCCACGCAAGGCGGCATTCGCTTGCGGCAGCGGGGGCGGCTGGGTGTAGTTAGCTGCCCCCTTCGGCAGAGCTCGCTCGGAACCACCGCCTGCGAACGCAGTCAGCCGCGGGCCCGGGGAGTGGGAATGGTAGCACGTTACGTACGTAAGCATACGAGCGGGGAGTTATAGCGTGCACTTATGTATGTACTTGTACGTATCTAGACCGGCCCCCGCGCGCAAGAGAAAGACCGACCGGTGAGGGGGAGGTGGGGGAAGTGTGTCTTACTCACGAAAATATCGAACATCTGGGGGCGCAGAGACGGAGAAGAGAGGGAAAAGGAGGCCCTGCCATGTGGTGCGAGAGGGGTGCGAGAGACACGGAACGAGACGCTTTGAAAGCGGTCGGTGCTGGAGCTGAAAGGCGGCGCGGAACCACGAGACGCGGGAAGCGGAAAGCGGAAAGCGGAAAGCGGAAAGCGGAAAGCGGAAAGCGCGGCTGACGCTGCAAGGTTGTGGCGCCGTCTTGCTTCTGAGGTAGAGCACTCTACGCTCGTCCTGTGTACTTTTCGTGGGCCAACAATTGTACGCGGCAAAGCAGCGAGAAAGACCAACCAACCGCCGCTGGCCACTTGCGCTTTGTGGGGGGAGGGGGGGGGGTAGTTGGTTTCAGGATCACTCCGCTTACGTAACAGATGTCTGGGCTTTCGTCCGATCTCGGCAACTTTGAGCGAGCGATCGTCTGCGGGGCGCGGGGCGCGGACGACCAGCCAGCCGGCCGGACAGCTGGACCAAGTATAGCACGCTAGGGGGTGTGGGCTTGTTCCCGGGATGAAGCTGTTCTCTCGCATGCATGTATGTACAGCCATGTACTCTAGAGTATGTACAGTATGTAATACGGGGGACCGCGAGAGAGTACGATATGTATGTGGTTGTGCAGATCTGGATGGACGCCGTCACGGGGAAAAGGATAGATACCCGGTTCGTGGAGTGTATATATATAGTTGGATATACGGTCCGTTCGGTCTCGAGGCAATGGAGTTGGCCCGTCAGCCCCTTCGCACGCTCCGTCCGGGACCGACAGACCGACCGCACGCTTTCCGGGTCGCTCGTACTACGTCTCGCGGCCCGCTGGATTCTGCGCTCCGTAGCGCCGCTTCACCATTGCGATGTCTCTGCAGCAGGGCGGCGCGAGCTTTGCTGCTCATCAATCCAGTTGGTCCGAGGTGGTACGTACGAGCGTCCGGCATTCCGAGGAGTGCGTGGAGTGTGGTCCTCGTCGAAACGGGCACCGATTGCGGACGGGTTCGGAGCCAGAAACAGCACCTGTGGTAAGCGCAGAGTCAATCGCCACGGGTTTGCGCCACAAAGGGACGCCGACGCCGCTGAGGCACGGCGAGGCAAACACCTCGAACGCCCCCCGGGGGGGGGGGGGGGGGGGGGTTTCTGGAAAAATCA